>WLWD01006105.1_pt1 | contig 94941 bp, 75 predicted proteins | sample 6712731 | NCBI WGS metagenome assembly WLWD01 (sample SAMN12718690, study PRJNA576275) | sponge metagenome | isolation source: marine sponge | host: Mycale hentscheli | place: New Zealand: South Island, Marlborough, Capsize Point | collected 2014-11-01
AGTGAAAGTGATATTAAAAAATAATTACTATAATATAAACTGATACTTAACAATTAGCTGTATCATTCACATCCAACAAATGGAGATGTCAACAAGAGCTGTTTAGCTAATACAACTTAGACAGATATGCCTTAACTTATAGGAGTGGCAATATCTTTAAAGGCACATAACTTTTTAAACTAAGCAATTAGCTACAATAAAAGGCTAAGAATAAATGACTTCTGTAGTGGCTGGCAAATAAAACTACTTGTCACTATATATATATATATATATATATGCTTTTCCTAGTGCACATGAATTGTGGCACTACCACTGGCATTCTATCTATACATGTAATTCTGCTCAATTAGCTGTATCGGTCATCTCCAACAAATGGAGACGTCAACTTTCAAAACTCTACAATAAAAAAATGAGATAAAAATTTTATTGACTTGTTTAATAGCTGGCAAATTTAACTACTTGTCACTATTATAGTTATATTTGTGTTTCCTAATGTCTTCTAGAATGTTATTTTATCTCATGATTTGTGACACTAACACTGGAACACAGTCTCTGTAGTAAAACTGTGAGAATCAATATTCATTTGAGCACATGTGAAACTAGTCATCTGCCAGCAAAACACTATTGTATTGCTTATGTGTGTGCTGGAGAGCTACCTTTTAAATTTGTTCATAAGTATTATACAGCATATATACAGTTATAACATTCGCAGCAACCACAAGATAAACTTATGATGATAATGGAACTTCACGGCAAACAATTGTCCCAAAGTCACCTCATTTATATTGTCCTTGTAATCAAGTTTTGATAATAGCTGTCTCACCTGAATCACAATTAGAGCCCGTCCATCCTGGGTCACATACACAGGTGTTCTGCATGCAATGTCCATTTCCACAAATTTCATCCTCACAGTTACCTTATAAATATAATATTACAGATATTGCTGAAAGTATTTACTTTATAAGCTGTTATGCTATGGAAACCAAATAATGTTTTAGAAAAACAATAGCTGCCAGATAATGAATTTAGCTATATTATTATACCAATGGTGGAAAGGAAAAAACCTATCCAAATTGCAGGCTACTGCCTAACATTTCTCAAAAGAAGTGGTTGGCTGTTATTGCTCTTATTTTATATCTATAACCAGTTATAGTTAGCTACCTCTTGCCAGTTGTAAGTACAAGTCTCACAGCACCTTAAAAAAAAGAGTTAAAATAACTGACCTGTCTTTGAAGGTAAAATTTCTGCAGCCATAATGTCTGCTATATATTAGCTAAAAATAGATTCTTTGCTGTCTATACAGCTAGCTATTCCTGGTAGAAGATACACTCCACAACTCCTGCTCTGATATTTGATTTCCCTAATACTATGTTATGGTCTAGCTATGTTTTTCCCCCATTCACCCTCTCACCTTTGCTCTCTCTGCTAAACAAAACTAATAATGACAAAAGTAATATAATCTTGAATGGATTCATCTGGAGTTCACTGGAAGAACCACAATAACTGAAATCACTTCTACAAGTTCACTTGCTATCTCTGACTTAAGTAATGTCATAGTGAAAACTAAATCGACTTGTGTTTTGAAATTCATTAGAACAGCTTGTTTTGGGGAAAATATTACTGTAAAGTTTTTCTTGAATGGCAATGCTTACATATGAATTGAGTTTTAAAGTTACCTTAAATAGAAATTGCAGATATGTACAAGAGTTCATTGGTTAATATAATGTTTAATCAGCTAATTTTAGTTTTGTACCTTACATTTTATGCTATTGAAATTCTGTGGTCCATTTCTAATTTTCAGGTGCATTTCTAAACAACCTTATTCCCAATTCTAAACAATTGATATGGACAGAAACCCAAATGACTTTCAACATAGTAGCTATGTTATGGTTTCAGATCCATTAGTTAAATGGTACATTTATCTCTTTTCAAGATTTGTAGGATTACACATTAGAAATACAATGAATAGTACACATTTAGATAACTAGTATAACATGATCAATAGCTGCTTCACTACAAACAACACAGTTTTAAATCTCGCAGATAATATTGTGGTGCTACAATGAATAGGCACAATATATTTTATTTTAGTTGTTGTGGCTTGCTACACTTACAAGATTGATGAATACCAGTGGATAACTATACACAATAAGCTCTGATGTTGAGAGTGAATTCTAAAACATGCAAGCTGTCCAACATAAACATCTGTTATAACTAGTTATGTTGGTTGGCTCTTTCACTTTAAAGAAACTAGATTCCAAGAAGTGGATTAGATATAAACAGGAAGAGTTACACACGAACTCTATTTACAAATTGCCTGGCTAGATTTTTTGTCAAATTGAATGAGGGATTTGAGCTGACTTGCTTCTAATTTATAAAAAAAATTTTATTAATTAGGCAAATAAAAGGGACACTTGTGCTACACAGCAATGATGGAGTCCTATGTATGATTTTGAAGAGTCATTCCTGACATGAATTTTCTCAATTCTAACTGCCAATATAATGTTTACTTAAATCTTAACTCGACGTTTCCACTTCTAGCCAAAGTCCTCTTCAGGGGTCCATCAGGCTGACCCCTGAAGAGGAGTTCAGCAAGAAGGCGAACTGTACATTTTATCCTGCAATCAAACATTCTTTTTCCCCATGCTTTTTTTTTTTTTTTTTTTTTTTATATGAAAATCTATACTTTACCGTATTATACTATTTAGTCCAAACATTTGATGAAGATGGCTTGCTAGATTGCATGGAATATGATGCTTTTTTTATAAATATTTACAAACTACCTTATCCCCAACTTTAAACTATTACTATTGACAGAAACCCCAAGCGACTTTCAGCATCGTAAGTTCACATAAACATGGCATTAAACTCTTATTACTAGCTGAGATGACTATGATCTAACCAACTGGTCTTTTAAAAGTTATTGCTACATTCACAGATGCAGAGTGCTCCCATTGAGATATGTAAAGTGTTCTTAGATTGATCATGGCTGATTTATACTTAGCAATAACGCCGTGATACTTTTTATCAAAAGGCTAGCAGCCTCAATATAGCAGTCTGAATGAAATAAACATATTATCAAAAATATTTCTAAGAATGAGCAGTTCTATAGTAAAGGAGGTTGTGAAATACAGCTGGATGAGGTATCGTTAATTAGAATATCCAGTTCCTGTTCTGGAATAGTAAACAAAGCATTACTCTGTTGACTACTTGTGGTTTTCCTTCTCGTAATACTTGGGAGAACTAGATCAGGCAGCTGTGGCTCCCAGGAAGTGGTGACCATACTGTTATGCACTGAACCTGTTAGAAACGGAGACTGCATAGTAGAAACATGTTGTCCAGAAGAGGAAAATTGATCAATGACAACAGGTCCTGAAGGATATAACTTGCATGGAGTTTTACAGTCCAGACGCAAAGGGATTGTGGTTCTTAAACTACAAAATTCAGCATTATTAGTCCCATTTATTTTTCTTTCACTGTCTCCTTTCCAACTACACAGAATAATTTTAATGTTACATTCAACTAATAAATTGATTTAATAATTTTGATTGTAAAACTTACAAGACACTGGTGGAGTTTGTGTTGCAAATGGATGGAATCAAATTGTTTGGCTTTAAGACATCAGCCTTATTCACGAGATCATTATAACCTAACTTTGCACTCCCATTCTTGTCAACTGTATTAAACCTGATGTCAGTAATGAAAGTTGATTTATGTCTGACTTCAGAACTGGCTAGCCTTTGGCCTACTCTAGAAAGATTTCCTCCCAAGTGAGAGAAGAATTCTTGGACTTGTGCAGGTTTATCACGGGGACTTTGAAAGCTCGTTAGTTTCTTATCTCTTATTAAATTTAAAACATCCATTTATTAATTCCTAGATATTTCCTGCACTTCGCGTCGTGGCACGCAGTATAAGAACGCAATTATGATGTAGTATTCGCTACAACTATTCCTGAGGTCATCGATCCTTGGCTAATTAACTGACAAGGCCACAAGTCTTGCTAAGCCTTCTATAATAGGAGTAATGGATGTACTGTGCAGTCCATACTACTGTGGATACAAAATGGTACTGATACACATATTTCCCCACATGCTTCACACTCCCCATATTGACAACCACTTACAACACTTGGAAACGGTTTAAAATACACTAGCTAGCAAAATATGAAGATTCAAAACATGTAGATTGAGTCGGAGAGAAACAATGATTGTGATTTAAAAATGTGCACAAAGAAACAACAACAACGACAGTTATGATCCTTCAAAAAAAATGCTTCAAATCAGCTGCAGATGGACGGTCTTCCACACTTTTAGACCAACACTGGAGCAACTTCTGATAGCTATCAAAATACATAGCAATAATCACAAGGACGATATATATATTGTATATAATATATATATATATATATGTATGTAATCGGACAACATACATTTTATCACTCAGTCCAGCTGGCTGGGCCAGTCTGTGTCCAGTCTGTAGATGCTCGATGAATTTTTCCAGATTGAGACCAACTGAAACATTCTTAAATGGCTCATCTCCTGTAACAGTCAGAGAATTAGTTACAAATATAGCAAGACATCTTTGGTCAGTACTGGTGGGAAGATTGTAAACAAAGAATAAACAGGGTAAGTTGTAGAAATATTCTTTCCAGACCGGTAATACCCAAATCAGCACATCAACTTGAACAGTAAGCATGTACCATGAATTATTTTATTGCTTAGTTTTGGTAAATGGAGAGTTACAACCCTGAAGAGGACTTCAGCTAAATTTCTAAATCCTAACACTTTCTAATATAGTGTGTGCGTATGTGAACGATCATCGTAGTATTTTAATTATTTTAAACTTACCATAAGAAGCAATTTCCCAAATTATGATAGCATATGACCACCTGGACAAACACAGAATCTCAATTGTTACTAATCCTTCCAAAATTGCTCAAATTTCTTACACATCACTCTTGAAGTAGTAGCCTTTATTCTCCAAAGTTTCAAGTGCAGCCCATTTGACAGCAATTATTTCTGCATCCTATTGGGAAAAAAACAACAGACATACACTTTCCATGAACTATTGTCCAAATATATTGCACTACACACTTGAACACGCAACATGCGCATTAAAATTCACAATGTACATGTTGCCAACATTGTCGTAAGAGTTTGACAAAGTATAGGTTAAAAATATTGAATTATTCTAGATTCTGATAGTAATCAAAATGCAACAACAATGTTGATTTCCAACAAAAAGCAAAGTATACCGTGAACTTGATGTTGACCAAAACTGTCATTAGTATTTACGCATAAGCACGATGACTAATCCTGCTATGTACATCAGAATAAGTATATGAGAGAATAACTTGTAACTAAGGTATGGTTATATCTTGTTATGGGGGACAGAATAAAATATGCCAGATCAACACCACACTCCTTCCTCACAGAGTATTCGTCGAGTATAATCAAACCTGTTAGACTACTCAATCTCAACCTCCACAACGTTTACTATTAGCTATTTTAAAAATTAAATCCTCACATCGACTATCTTGTAGTAGTTGTCATCTTCAGAGACTGCAGTAGCCATTCCAAAGTCTCCTATCTTCAGAACAAACCCTTCGCTAATGAGAATGTTTCTAGCCGCTAAATCTCGATGAACAATCTAAGTGATGATATAAATCCATAACTTACATACTATCACATCATAAATGTCAGTCTGTTGTCTTACATTCATGTTCCTCAAGTGCTCCAGCCCACTGGCTATCTGGTGAGCATACAACTTCAGTGAAGATTCACTGATGGAACCAGGAATGTGAGCTTTAGTGGCATCATTGCCATAAAGACTTAAGTACCCATCATTATCTGGAAACAAATTAATGGATAATGGCTTCATAACAAGAAAGAAAGAAAGGTTGTAGCCATCAGACAAAAATATGAAATTAGCAGTAGTAAGATATTGACAAAAAAACATAGCTAAGCTAGATATGATAGACATAGGAAGTAATATATATTAAATATATAATTGGTGAGCAAGACACTTACAGGGGTAACACAATTGAAAATCGGGGATATGAGTTTGTGTATATAGTGTGGACGTACGTATGTCATTTGGTACTTTGACCCTCGCTCGCCATTTGTGCTCAAGCACACCACTAGTAATAATTGTATGTCCAATCACTCAATTTAATAACTTAAATATATTTACCCCAACTATATTTTTAACCTCCATGCCCTATAACTAAATGAACACCCCACTCACCTGAGACCATATTAATTGCCAAGCGAGCAAGACACTCTCAGGGGTAACACAATTGAAAATCAGGGATGTTTGTTTGTTAGTGTGGACGTACGTATGTTATTTTGTACTTTGACCATCACGTATTTTTGTGTTCGCTCCGTGTTGGACCCCATCCCAAACTTCACTAAACAGAGTCCTCCGGTTTAGTGATTATTACCCGTATCACCCTAGAAATTGAATTGTTTACCACTTTGAATTCTTTTGCGGGTGTAGTTACAACTCAAAAACTTATGGGAGCTCCATTTCTGTTCGAGTTAGTGGCAGTGGTAAGTTAATACGCTATGTGTCATAGTTATAAGCCCTATGCAACACTATTTACTTGAAAATGCATGGTCCACTAGACTAACCACGAAGGTAAGTATTGCGTAGGTATGTTCAGTTGTGTGAAAGTATTGTGTGTTACAACTGAACTACTACTAAGAATATTACAAAGAAAAAGTTTAAATAACATGACTTGATTTTGTTGCTTCTTTTTCAATTCAAACAGTTACGGTTACTATGGCATTGAATCCCCTTTACCGTATATACATAATTTAAAAACTCGACTGTATTTTAGTAGCTTGAGTGTTAGTGGTTAAAATTAATTGTTTAACAATGGTGTAGTTTAAGGCTCACTCGCCATTTGTGCTCAAGCACACCACTAGTATATATAAATATATGTATGGATGGATGGATGGTACGTATGCCTCTCAAACGCGTGTGCGGGTGTCTTTTATTTTTCTCCTAAAAACACGGCTTTTCAGGCTTGTCCCCAGTTTCTTCGGATACTATGACATTACTTTAAACACTTGGGCTCAAAATTGTGAGAGAATTCCTGCGAAAACGCTTGTTTTTCAAGTCACAAACAGTTGCTGCGACCGGTTACTAAGGCATTGAAGACCCTTTACCAAATTTAATTTTCAAAACTTCACGGCAGGTCTAGTAAAACGTACCGAGGTTACCGGCGGTAAAGGGTGGGAAATGTATCCAGTGTGGGAGCGAATGCGCGGGCTGCGGGAGAGAGCCCGGGCATGCGTATAAGGCGTAAGTGCCCGTGTAATGGGCATTAATCAGAAAGAAGAAAAAAATGGAAAAAGAAAAGAAAGCGAAGGCACTAAGAGCTTTGGGCAAGTCCGCCGCAGAGCATAGCGGCGGAGGAAACGATCCTCCAACGGCTAAAAGGAGCAGAGGGGGGAAGGAGAGTAGTCTCGGGAATGACAGTGATGGCGAGTTCTCCGAGAGGGGGTCGTCGGCAGACACCAAAGCAGTGGAGAACAACACCGTGATGATCCACGCTCTGCTAGCGAAGGTGGCCAGCCTTGAGAAGGAGGCTAAGGCGGCCAAGGAGAGCGAAGCAGCAGAGCAGGGTAGGTGTTAGGGGAATTAAGGAGAGAGGGAGAAGTGTCTTGAGCTAGGGAGGGTGAGCTTATAACAGTAGGCAGGGACGTGGGGATGGAGGACTGGAAGGCTAAGGCAAACGTTCCTGATGCTCACCTCCGTACTGTTTGTGGTACGTGACAAACCGAGCTCAGCGGGCTTTGTGGTGGCGTCCAGTGGGCGAGTGTGAGTGAGTCCAGCTGAGCGTTGGGTGGCTAGTAATTACGTGGCAGGCGGAGGGGTGGAGTGCAACAGGAGAAGGGGCACTCAATGTAAGGCATCCTGGGGACTGGCCAAGGGGTGCCGGTGCAGGGATGCAGGGGGGGGGCCTCAGGTGAGGGTGGTAAAAAAAAAAAAAAAAAAAAAAAAAAAAAAAAAAAAAATGTCCCACCAGGAAGTGGAGGCCAGTATCTACATAAGGTAGTTAGCAAGGACTGTAGCTAAGGGGTAGTTGAACAGGAACACTTAAGGGGTAGGTAAGGACATGTAACTAAGGGGTAACTAGGGGAGGTAGTTAGGAAAGAGGACACGGTGCTGATCGGGTTGGGGCATTGGATTGGCCATGCCAAACGATCAAGTGTCAGGAGGGGTGACGGGTCCACGATGGCTACAAAGGGGGGTACTAGAGTGTCGAGATATGGGGCATAAAAAGCTCATGTTGGCTCGACCGGGTGCCCAAGTAGAGTGTATCGTGTTGTCACCTAGGAGAGAGGGTGACAGAGTGACAGTGCTGCAGGGAGCAAAGGATAATGCTCAAGGGGGCAGCACTGTGGTCACCTGGGGTGAGGGTGACAGAGTAGCAGGGCTGCAGGGAGCAGGTGAGAATGCTCAGGTGTGGCAGCCCTGGGGGTCACCGTGTAATAGAGAGGGGCACTAAAGGGTCGAGACAAGGGTGGCAGGCAGGGCCAATTGGTCTCGTTAGTGCCGGGTTAGTCATTGAATGCTAGCTAGAGTGAGTAAAGGGGCTGGGCACAGGAGAGTGGGCGGTGCCTAGTGGAAGCACTCCTCACTGTGAGTAAAGAGTACAAGGGTGCACTGGGGGATAGACAAGGGCATGTGGTGATCATGTCTGTTCTATTGGTGTGCACAGATAAGGTGGCCAGGTTGGCGGAGGGCGCCAAGAGGAGTGGGGCCACATGCGGACCAGAGGGGGAGGAAGGGGGAGCCGGGGGACTGATCCTGAAATTGCTGGACAGTATGAAGGGCTCAAAGGCTGAGAAAAAAGAGGACAAGAAGGTGCCCAAAGTGGTGCACCTTCTTAGGAACCAGCCACCTCTTCCGAGCAAACTGGTGGACATGATCCAGGAGGGAACCTTTGTAGATTTCGCCTGGTTCCCGGTGTTTGACAACGGGCCCAGCGATGGAGTAGAGTGGAAAGGCATCCTGGGGGAGAGTGGCGAAAGCCCAAGTGGCAGCACATCTGGCAGGAGGAAGGCAATAAAAGAAGTGCCGGATCTGTCGGGGTGGAGCACATGCTTCACATTGCTTCAAGTGGCCTGGGCCACAAAAAAGCCAGAAATGTGGGTACCCCTGTCAGCGTATAGGGAAATAATATTTAAGCTGGCTAAGAGGTACCAGTGGGCCCAAGTTGCTGCCTATGATAGGAGGTTCAGGCAGGAGGCGGCTGGGAAGGAGGAAGTAAAGTGGGACGAGGAGAACTTGTCTCTTGTACTGGATATCGTGCATGCCACTCCACAAGTGAAGACGGAGCCCAGACATGGAGCCAGTGCGGGAGGGGTGCTGCAGAAGAGGGCAGAGCAACGGAGGAGAGGGACCTGCTTCAGGTTCAACAGGGGGGACGGGAAGTGCAACTTCGGGGTGCACTGCAAATTTGTCCACGCCTGCTCGAATTGCGGTGGGGAGCACTCGATGTATCGATGCGACAAACCATCAGAAGGGAAATAGACTAAATGTATCACTTTCATTGAATGCCGTCATCATATCTCACCTTTACAGGATGTGTTTATTGTTATGATGTTTGGTGAACCTGTATCAAATTGTCTGCATGGGGGCAAGCCACCATAGCTAGGAGTGGTAGGCAAGAGAGAGGTGAATTGAGTGTGAGACATGGGTGGGTTGAGGTTTAAGTTAAATAGAGGGTAGTTAGGCTTGGGAGGGCTTGGTTAACTAGAGTGGGTAGTTAGGAGGAAGGGTATGGAGTCAATGGATGCACACACGTAGTAGGATGGAGAGGGATTACGGTATGGAGGGGAAAAGCTGAATAAGTGTTCGTGCTTTTTGTAGGGTACCGCTTCACAAGTCAATTGGTGGAGCTCGAGAGAGCATCGGAGGGCCCCAACAGCAGAGTGTTGCTGGGGGCGGAGGAGGTGGTGACGCCCTTGCTGTGGCAAAGGTGGGAGGAGGAACTGAAGGAGCACTCAGACAGAGAGTGGGTGGAGTTCCTGGTCAGGGGGATAAAGTGCGGCTTCCGGTTGGGTCACGACCAAACTAAAGTGACGGTGAAGGGGCGGAGTGGTTCCATGTACGAGGCCTCCCAGCACAGGGAGATTATTAGTAAGTACCTGGAGGAGGAGGTACAGGGCAAGAGAGTGTGGAGGGTGGAGAGGGCTACTGAAGGAGTTCAGTGCTCCCCCTTTGGAGTAATCCCCAAGAAGGGAAAGCCGGGCAAGTGGAGGTTGATAGTCAACCTGTCAGCACCGGAGGGTCTGAGCGTCAATGACGGGATAGACAGGGAGCTGTCCAGCGTGGTGTACACGTCGGTGGACGACGTTATAAGGAGAGTGCTGAGGCTGGGCGAGGGAGCTCTGATAGCCAAAGCTGACGTCAAAGCGGCATACAGGAACATCCCAGTTCACCCCAGGGACAGGTGGTTGCTGGGAATGAGGTGGGAGGGGGAGACTTACGTGGATGGCACGCTTCCCTTCGGACTGAGATCAGCGCCGTTGCTGTTCACAGCAGTGGGTGATGCAATAGAATGGGTTGCCACCCGGAAAGGAGCCAAGTGGCTCAGGCACTACATTGACGATTTCGTCTCTGTAGGCAGGAGGGGCACAAACGAGTGTGCAGAGGCCATGTCCATATTTAAAAGGACGTGTCAGTGGCTAGGGATGCCGCTGGACGAGAGGAAAGAGGAGGGCCCCAGCGAGGTGCTGACCTTTCTGGGGCTAGAGATAGACACGTTAAAGATGGAGGTGAGGTTGCCTCAGGAGAAATTAAGAGAGATGAGGGGCATCCTCAAGAGATGGAGGGGCATGAAGAGCTGCAGGAGGAGGGACCTGGAGTCTATAGTGGGGTCCCTCAACCACGCCTGCAGAGCAGTGAGGCCCGGGAGAGCATTCAAGAGGAGGTTGCAAGACCTCATGACCACAGTCATAAGAGACGACCGGAGAGTGAGGTTGAACTGGGAGGCGAGAGCTGACATAGAATGGTGGTACCAGTTTGGACTGGATTGGAATGGCACTGCTCTTATGAGAGCGGTGGCGACGGAGGAGGAGCCTCAGGAGGTGGTACTGTCAGATGCATCCGGGGGGTGGGGTTGCGGGGCAACCTGGAAAGACAAGTGGTTTCAGATAAAGTGGAGCGAGGCCATCGGGGCCAAGGATTGGAACATAATGCCCAAGGAGCTGCTTCCAATAGTGGTGGCAGCGGTGGTGTGGGGCAAGTACTGGAGGGGGTCAGTTGTCAAAGCCAGGTGCGACAACATGGCTGTGGTGGCATCCATCAAAGCGGGCGCCTGCAAAGAGAGAAAGGCCATGCACTTGTTGAGGTGCCTGGCCTTCGTGGAGGCGAGTGTGCCTGTAACCATATTGGCGGAGCATATCAAGGGGTCAGAGAACGTGGTGGCGGACGCCTTGTCCAGAGATAAACTAGATGTGGCCCGCGGTGTTATGCAGGTGTCGGAGAGGGAAGCGGAGCCAATCCCAATGGACCTACTGGAGATGCTGACAAGAGAAGGTCAGTCCTGGTCAGAGCAGGAATGGAGGAGACTATCGACGCTCTGCTCGACCAGTCAATAGCGGAGTCCACACGGAGGAGGTATGACTCCGCGTGGAAGAGATACGCGGCCTGGTGCAGTGAGCTGGGAGAAAGATCTCTGCCTGTCACAGAGGAGTTGGCCATGGGGTACGTGGTGGCCTTGGCTCGGGACGGCTTGCAGACGGAGACGGTGAAGTATCACCTGGCTGGGCTGAGGAGGGCTCAAATCAAGGCGGGCATGGCTCCCCCGGAGTGGGGGGTCATGGCTAGGCTGGTCATGCTCAGGAAGGGCCTCGCAAGGGTAGAAGCCACGGGGGAGAAGGAGAAATTAAGAAGAGAACCAGTAACGTGGAATCACATGAGGGCGCTGAAAGAGGCCTGGGTGGCCAAAGGAGAGAGGGGAACCATGCTGTGGGCAGCCGCATGCATGTGCTTTTTCGGCTGCCTGAGGGCAGGGGAGGCTCTGGCGCCCGAGACGGGTGAATTCGATGAAAAGGCCCACTTGGGGTGGGAGGACGTGCAATTGCAAGACGCGGTGAGCCCCAAGTGGATCCGTGTAAGGATAAAAGAGTCCAAGACGGACAGACTGAGGAAGGGGGCATATGTGAGGCTGCCTAGAACAGATGCGGAGATTTGTCCAGTTGTTGCAGTTCTGGAGTTCATGATAGTCAGGAAAGTGGGCCCTGGTCCTTTCTTCATGAATGGGGAGAAAGTTGGCCTGACCAGAAGGGTGTTCGTGGCCGAAGTGAAGAAGGCCTTGGCCGAGAGTGGTGTGCCTGACGCTGGAATTTCGGGACACAGCTTCCGGATCGGGGCAGCCACGGCAGCGGCAAGGAGTGGTGCTTCAGACGAGGAGGTGAAGGCCCTTGGAAGGTGGAGGAGCAGGGAATACAAGGGCTATATAAGGAGAGAGGAGGGTGACCAGGCGGCGGCGGCCGAGAAGTGGAGCAAGTCAGTGTATCAGTGAAGCCTGGACCAGTGTAGCCAGAGTATAGTGGACCTGGAACGTGTCATGCCGTCGATAGGCTCATGTCATTGTGTCTTGTAACGTGTATCACAAATTTCTTGTTCTGTATATATATCTGCTCATATGGGAGGGGCAGGGACATGCGGGTAGCCTAGATGGTACTGGTGAGGGGGAAGTACCCTAGGGGAGTAGTGTGTGCGTCGGAGCAGTCGGGGCTCTCCGAGTGGCCTTTAGTGGGGGGTTTTGGTGGGGGAATGAGCAGCTGCTGCAAAGGAAAGCTGCAGCTGCCCAAGGGCGAGCCTCAGGCGCATGCGCCTTGGGCCCGTCAGGCCCCAACAAGGCCTCATCGGAGGCGTGGCCAGGCATAAGGGCTAGGCATGGCCACGCACGCGCGACTGCAAACCTCCGGCACACACACTAAGGAGGAGTAAAGAGTATTCGGTAAGAATGTCAACTATAAGGTGTCTGCAAGCAATGCTTCACGCCCTCAGCAGGTAACGGCAGGTCTAGTAAAACGTACCGAGGTTACCGGCGGTAAAGGGTGGGAAATGTATCCAGTGTGGGAGCGAATGCGCGGGCTGCGGGAGAGAGCCCGGGCATGCGTATAAGGCGTAAGTGCCCGTGTAATGGGCATTAATCAGAAAGAAGAAAAAATGGAAAAAGAAAAGAAAGCGAAGGCACTAAGAGCTTTGGGCAAGTCCGCCGCAGAGCATAGCGGCGGAGGAAACCCCGCCCACCGCACCCAACTTATGGGAGGGGGAAGCGATTGGAGGGTGGAAAAAATTTCTCCGGATTCCGTACAGAGGGGGGAATTCCGTGACTGGTTTCAGTCGCGCGTAGGTTGGGGGAATGAGCAGCTGCTGCAAAGGAAAGCTGCAGCTGCCCAAGGGCGAGCCTCAGGCGCATGCGCCTTGGGCCCGTCAGGCCCCAACAAGGCCTCATCGGAGGCGTGGCCAGGCATAAGGGCTAGGCATGGCCACGCACGCGCGACTGCAAACCTCCGGCACACACACTAAGGAGGAGTAAAGAGTATTCGGTAAGAATGTCAACTATAAGGTGTCTGCAAGCAATGCTTCACGCCCTCAGCAGGTAACCGTTTTGGGAGGCTACAAAGTGCCAATTGTTGGTTGTCAAGACCCACCAGCAGTCAGAATGCCTTGCTAAGGAAGCTATACCAACACTCGAGGGAAGCTGAGGTAAATACTAATTCCATATTTTGTTAGCTAAAATTACAAAAATAACTCTGGCCATTCTTTTTTGTATCTGAGAACTTGTTATCAAGAGTGACTGGTAAATTCAGATAGGTCAGAATGGTTTCAATTTAATACGACGGAAGTTACCAATACTCAGGAAATTTAGGTAAGTAGTAAGTCCATATTTGTTACAAAAATAACACTGGCCTATTTTTTTATTTTTTTTTTTAAGAGTTACTGGTAGTTGAGGTAGTCAGAATGGCTAAGTTTGATACTACAGAGGTTACCATTACTCATGTAAGAGAGTAATTTTGTATTTCTATGCTAAAATTAATGGTCAACTGCTATTATACTACTGTTTTTAATTGAACTAAGCTTAATATAAATTATGTAGTCGCAATACTGCAGTTTTATGTTACCTAACTAGGCATTTGTGCTCAAGCACACTACTAGTTACTTACCTACTACTGATGAATTCTTGGCCTGTTGGACTGCCTGGCTGCACAATATAAGATGTTGCTTCAGGTTACCATGGCAAGCATATTCCATGATAATTAGCACTGGGTCATCTAGAGACAAAATGTGGTGTAATATTACATAATTGTTATCTGCGAATCTACTAGTGCATTATACGTATATATACATATATATACATATATATATATATATATAGTACTTATTACATGGGTCAGAGCGTGATATGGCGAAATTTTTCATGACCAAGCTAATTTATTTTCACAAGCCAGAGACGAGTGAAAATAAAGCCTGAGAGTGAAATATATATATATTTGTACATTGTATATTTTCCTTGAGTATTTCTACATCACTGGAGCATTCAATATTTTCCCATATTGAACACTGAAATGCTCCAACGTTCCTGCTCCAACACTCCTGCGTAGTTCTGGACAACTGTATTTTAGATGTATGGTGGAGTTCCCTCAGAACAACGAGGCTTAGAAGCACAGCTGTTTTATTGTTTTAGAAAATATCCAACATACAACAAACTATTACTAGTGATGTGCTTCAGCACATATGGTGAACAAGCTGGTCTGACTGATATTTGAATGCTAGCTGCTAATAATTTTTGTTAGTTTAGTTTATTGCTATTCTTTAGCAAACACACAACACTTTCATACATACTTGTTCACTGGATATACCAGCTCAAGACCTGCGTTGTATTCTCTGTGTGACTTGACTATTGGACAAAGAATTTGATGGGGTAAGCAATCAAATTTTCAAGGATGGTACGGGTAAGGTTCTTAAACTAACGGTTTTAGTTAAAGCTAGTCGCCTTTTCAAAGTACGTTCCGTTCAAAATGCTCTATTGTACCAGGGCTTTAGTAGATATAACATTACGTTGTATTCTCTTAGTGACTTGACTGGACTTTGGATTTTCCAGAAAGAACAAATCTATTACGTAAGGCGTATAGCTCTGATGAACAGCGCATTAATAAAGTTAACTGACTACCACCACTAAAAAATTAATGTACTCGGCTAACTTTGGACTAGGCTAACTTTGGACTCGGCTAACTTTGGACTCGGCTAACTTTGGACTCGGCTAACTTTGGAAAACCTAACTGCGAACATCTCTCCCATTCTGTGTCCGTAGCTCTCTGCCGTTTTTTTTTTTCTTTTCAAAGTCTTTTCTCCCGAATTTCTTGCGCCCACGCTAATGTATATGTTTTTAAGTAGCCTCCGGGGGTGAACATGCATTGACCTCTTTGAACTTTGCCATATAATATATATATACCAAAATCTCAAATGAGACTCGTTAGTGAGAGTCTCGCTTCGCTCGCCCAATTACACTCATACAATATGGGGATAACATTTCACTCTCACGCTTGTATTTCACTTCCATTGGTTCGTGACAATACTTACGCATACTCTTGAAATATCTCCCCACAATGTACACTGACTCGTGCAATAAGTATTATAGGTATACAAGCAACGACACAATTTCATATCAAAATTCCTGTAAATTTGGTACCTAGCAACTCAAAATTTACATTAATGCATACTTAGATTTGCATAGGAATTCGTATAACATTCCATTCGCAGATTTGTACCACATTCCATTGAAGCGGCTTCTATAGTCACTTGTGATGATACTTACCCAATGTACAAAATGCCAGCAAGTTACAAATGTTTTCATGAGCTTCAAGCTGCTTCATGAGATCTACTTCAGCTAGCATCACTTTCCTAGAGTGAGATGTTTCTACAAGAGTTATAAAAAATATATATAATTATGAACATGTGTACTGCATACTAAAATAACTCACTAGAATTTGCCATCTTGACAGCTACCATGTTGATAGTTGGCATGTTTGGTACTATAAAGTAAGCAGATGCTCTCATCACCTTACCAAATCTCCCTTTACCTAATCACATACATATAATAAAGATAAACGTCAATAGCTACCAACAACTAATATATCACACAAAAACAAATGTTGATACATTTTTGGCTTAATTAAGCTGGTACTACATCGATTTCCCAACCATCAGAATGTCACAAAAAGATATAAAATTTTTTAAAAAGAATAACAATCCATCGTGAAGTCAAAGGTCAGTGATGATAAGCAAAGTTGAGCTTCTGCCCACTCGTCGCCACACCAATACCCACAGCTATTCAGCCAACTCTTCCGTGAGTTATTATTACTTTTGCCCCTCACATCAACCTCTAATCTTTCCTGACCCTTACCTATCTGTTCGTGGAAGTCAATGTTATCTCTCAAGAATTCCTTTGGAGCATAACTGCCCTCCTCAGGCGTGGATGCAAATATCTTGTTCTTGCCGGTATTGATGGTTATGGTGAGAGGAACAGGAGTCTTCAGGTGAGTCGTATGACTACCTATCTTGCGAGATAACACACACAAGAATCCAACCACGCCCACAACTAAGACCATGAGCAACACGCCTCCTCCTGCCGCTCCGAGAGCAATGGGAAGAAGTACAGTCTGTGGGACATTAACGCTTGGACCGAGTGTTTCTAGAATCATAAAAACAAAATAGCAATACATACTTAGTTGTTGCTGTTGTTGTTGTTTGGTGTAATAAGTAGACTTAGCACATTGTATAATATTCTAAGTATGTATTACAATACACTTCGTGGCTCATAAATTTTAAATTTGAATTGATCAGGCTTCTAAAAGTCACTAACCGTTCTTACTGTCGTCTGATTGGACTGCTAATGTTTGTGTGTATTTGGCTACATGCTTCTTAGACTCCACTGCATAGAGGACACGACACTCGTACACTCCAGCACTCTCCTCACATACATTGCATATCTGTAGTATAATGACAGGTACAAACAAGTTATAATGAGACATATTTACCATGTTAGGAAATAATTCAATTGTAAACTTCTTTTGTAGCACTGATCTGTTAGATTGTTCAAAAATGTGTCGACTTTATGAGGTTTTCCTCAGTTTGAAGCATTTTCAAACAAATGTAACAGACCAATTCTACAAAGAAGTTAAAAAAGAAAAAGAAAAAAAAGAATCCATAACAAATAATACATAATATTAAAAATTAGTGACTACAGCTTCAACTATACATGAGCAACTATTAAATTGCCCCTGTAATATTCAAACCTCATATTTTATGCACAATATAGTGCTTGTTGTTGTTGATTTTGCTGTTGTTGTTTTATGGCAAATTATTTGTCCCTAGGTGAACACACCTTACATTGAGATAAACTCCTAATATACCTTGACTTCAGCAGTAAAGAGTGAATAGAAATCATCAATGTCTGTGGAAGACTGATGGACCAGTGGTGTGTGATCGCAGCCCGAGGGTTCACCAGTAGTGTGCACATCTTTCAACACTTCACCATCCTTTAGGAGAACCAAAGTAGAATTTTTAGGAGCTTTCAGTACGAATTTTGGATTGCCTTTGCCATTCTTGTATAACATATCATGTTGCTGAGGAACTTCAATAAAAACTAGAAAAAAAATAGAATGGAATAAAACATGTGCAGTGGTGCTCTGTTAAATTAAAGGAGCTTTTCAAACTTACCCACATGCACATGTATTTTTTGAATATACCCATCCTGATTATTGTGACGATTTTTCACAAAGCAACTAAATACTCCTGTGTCTTCCATGGCTGGGTTCCAGAACACTAGTCTATATGCAGTCGTTCCGAAACTGAAAACGGCACGATTGTACTGTTGGCAATTCTCTAAATAACATACACACAATTGCAATTACACCCATGCAAAATTATGTGGTTTATTATCACGCGACAATTCCAAAAAACACAGATACCACAATATTGTAATTAAATTACCCAGGGGTATATTAATCATGTGATTTCGAAATATATTTTTAAAAATTAAAAAAATTTAAAAAAATAACAGCATTACATATGGAAGTCTGCTAAATTAGTCTATACATACCTGCACCAAGGAATACCTCATTTACAGAGATATTCCAGCAATCACTACTCCTGTTGCCTGAAGAGCGGCACTCCTTTGTGGTCAAAGATATTGAATTGTTTACACTTCCCCCGCCATGTGTCCATCCTGCTGCAATACTTCTGAAACCACCTAAGATTTTTAAAAATTAAATAAGATGGAATCCAATCTACAAAGGATACACACATACCAAATAAAATACATGTGAATTCCTTTGCCTCCCCGGCCACCAGAAAAGCATCCTCCTGTGTCGGGAATTCCCTAATATATTGAACCCTGCTTCCTGTATCAAAGATATAAGAATATTGTTGATCTAAAAAATAGATATAAATATTTTGTTTATCTTACTTTCTGTGTTGATAAAGACAAAATATGAAACAGGACTTGGACCAGAACTGCTCCAATAAGCATGCAATACGATCATTGCATTATGCCAGAGATCATTGCCATTTAAGAATGACCTTAGATGTATTTTTTGAATTTTCAGCATTTCTGTAAAAAGCATTGCATAAATCAGTATGCATTAAAAAAAATTTTTAATTCTTAATGTCTTACTAAATGGTCTAATCAGCGGATCCGCATATAGAGACAACTTATCCAGCAAACCCAATTGTTCGAAAATTGGTGACGCCCAAGATCTGTTGCCAGCTACACATCCATAAATATCCTCATCAAGGCTGTAAAGGTAGACACACCTATTTTTTGTACAGTGCAAGGTCATAAGAGAAGTACAGTAATTGTATTTGAGAATACCATTTATAGTATATTGGAAATTCCCGCACAAAAAAATCTGTAAAAAATTCTCGATATGCAGGAAGAAATGATTTAGACTCTTCCCTGTGATTCCAGTAGTCCTCTTTGCCTGGTGTATTCTCATCTTCCATTATGAGCTGATCTGAACCTAAAAATAATAATAATAAAAATAATAACAATAATAATAATAATAATAATAACCATATGCTTGTGTGTCAGTAATGGCGATGATGACTGACGAAGGTGTGTATACATGAATAGTTCATGAGCTGATTTTTAGAGTGGGTAAAGCATTGTCATTACCTGAATGACAAGAGAGAAAAAAGGAAGGTATCCATCTCGGGCTCAAACCTGCGACCGTCAATTGCCGAGTGCGAACACAAACCATTAAACCGGCCAGTCCTACCAGCTTAGAATAGCTTAAACTGCCATATTAACCTATTGTATCCTATAAAATCTGAACAATGAGTCGTTGAACTGAGTCAATATCAACCAAAACTGACTGAATCATTGAATAATATTAAGTAGTAGTAGTAGTCATAGTAGTAGTCATCGTAGTAGTGTAGTAATTGATGCGAATAAGACACTCTCAGGTTTGAAGTATGAAACACAAAATTCACAAGTTTAAATTCACAAGTTTGTATTGCTTCCTTTAAATTGGATACAGCTATCCAGTGCAATCAATTCTTCAGTTTTTCTCATGGCACAAATAAAATTAATAATCTCCACATACTTACCATTATTGACTCTTGCCTTACAACTACTCTGAGCATGCTGACAAGGACACTAAATTGATTTATATATAATCTTAATGGAATTACAGAAAAAGAGTTGATGTGCTTAGAACTGGTAAAGTAATTCCTGGCCACCTTAATATTAGTGTCTCACTAGTTGGTGACAGCTTTGATGATAATTTCTTCAGAATTAACAAAAAAAAACAAAAAAAAAACAAAAAAAAAACAAAAAAAAAATTATTATTGATAATCTGTACCGGATGAAATATTAAATTCTTTATAATTGTTCGCTGGGCTAGTTTGCTCACCTTCTCCACGCTACTAGTGCATCAATCAAAATAATGGCAGTATGAAATACATTGTCAAATAAAACAGCAGATACAATTTTAAATGGAGAAGTATACATACACAAATGTATCATCTCACGAAAACGACTACACCACTCAAGTGAAAAATGTTTTTCTTACACTGATACAATACTTAATTATGAGAGGATGTATCGTTTAAACCATCACTTTCAAAAAATTCTTGCTCAGACTATTGTATTACATTCTTTCACAAAAGATTAAACACATGATTCAATAATAACTTCCTGGGGTTGAAGGGGGAAAAGGTCTCAAGAAGTGCTGAGAAATTTACCGTTTCACTTCTGGATAAAAATTACAATATATACATTTCCGCAGTTTAATGAGTAATACAATACTTTGATGACGAAAAGAAATAAAATGCAATGAATATACTTAACCTGGTAGTCTCACTCTGGAGACCTAGAAGATACGAAAATATAGAAGCACTCAACATTTTGCATTAGCTAGCAATTAATACAAATGAATGGTGTCCCTAACCAACTAAGAATAAAGAAAATGTAGTGAAATGGACACAAAAGGGTTAAAATAACTAACTCTTACCATATGGGTTCCAATTTGGATACATTCTAACGGCCTTGTTTGCATCCCGAACTTTCAAATAAAACCCAGTAATATTCTCGGCATGGCAGGATTCGTCTATGTACTTTAGAGCCAGCGGTTCATTGACAGGGGCGAAGTCTGTTTCAGTTGTGCCAACGACCACCAACACCGCCAAAACGAACGCCAGCGCTTTCAAAGCGGGAAATACTTCCATACCAAGCGAAATACTGGTCTAGGGGGCCTTCTGATTTCTACTTTCGCATCGTTTCCCCTTTTATAGGTACGTAGCTCATTAATATAATACAGCTCTACCAGTTAGCTCGTCCAACGTGCGGTGACGACTGACGTCATCTGATACAGTTCGAAGCTGCTCTGTGTGTGGGGGGACACCCAATTGATTGGGCTGCCACAAACCATTAATTGTATTATTGCAATAAAAATTACGTTACGCCAAAAGTTGTGAATTTCTGCTGGTGATTTGTGAGACACCAGTCTACCTTCCATAGATCATGAGCACCTTATAAAATATACATATGATGATAGGCGCCATCATTGCTTCATGCACAATCATTGCTTCATGCACACTCTTCCTGTTACATAACAATACCACCCATACAGGTTATGTTAGTCTTTGCAATTACCCACAATTTATTAGATAGGGAGTCGAACATGTGTACACACCTCCACTTAAATCCTCATGAAATCCTCCATAAGTTTATTGAGGAATGGCTAACTTAACTAAATCTATTATAGCCCATGGTATAGCTATGCTGCAGCTATCAGAGCGAAGAAAGAATGTATAGTGCCAGTGATTTGGTTTTCATAATTTTCTCATGGTCACTTGTAAAATTTCCACTAACTCGAGATCCCAGCTGGAGTATCTAGCAAGGCGCCTTAATTCCTAGGACTTTTTTGACACCCCCTCACACCCCCTCACACACACACCAAGTCCAAATTGGAATCGCAAATTCTATTAGAATTTTCACATACATATATTGTATAAACACTCTACTCCGTCCCAGCCATGCAGCACACCTTCCCTACTACTCATCCCTAGATTTGTGGTTGCTGTCCACTTCAAATCCACACATGACCACATTCCTGTCGAAACCCTTTAAAGGCGTACTCTTACCACTTCGGAAGCCTTAATTGCATTAGTCCCTTTCTTGCTTCTCTGATGCAGGAAATTAACTGCTTCAGTGGAGTCTGAACAGTTGGTCAGCCTCATGTTTAGTATATAGAGCAGCCGCAGAGGTGACCAAGGATATGCCAATAGTAAAGTTGCTCCAATCTTGCCACAGTGATATCAGTATCTTCCTTGTCCAATTAAAAATAAAATGCACCCATTCGAAATTTAGGCAATGGTGACTTCACCTCACTATTGGACTCTATTCTCATCTTACTACTTTCAAGTTTGTTTGACTAGCTTCTGGTTACGAGTCTAATCTATTTTAGCCCACACTCAATAATAATGAGTTTGCTGGTATTAAAAAGTACTAGTCACACATTTACTGTTAGCTTCTGTTTGTATGTTGAATACCAAGTGCTGAAGCAGTGTCAGTTAGGAATAGAATTATACTTTTGTTTTGACTACACATTCAAATTACCTAGACCTAAAAGTGCAAAATACACCAACAAAGTTTAGGACCACATGTTAAAGAGAAAAAAAATAAAGTTTAGACTAAGAACTAGCATTAATTAAGGTACTTCCTATTATATATATATATATATATCACTCAGCTGTAATACAGGAGTGATCTATGTTTGTGCAGCCTTTTCAAGTGTCATTAAGTCAGACACTCCTGAGTGTCCATATGCACAAACAAATAAACAACAAGACAATTGGTTATGCGTGCTTACTATTTACTAAGCTTGCAGAGTGAGTTCTAGAATTGTGTTTTCCCTATCTAGAAAAACCAAGTATCTGCTGTAATATAAACTCACTTTCTTCATTCTAGGATCTTTAGTTATATAGTCAATATCATACATAGCACAAGAATATTAGCTGAAGATAAGTCAAGCTTTACAATACAGACATAGCCACAATTCTGGCATACCTATTTATAAGTACAGCATACTAAATCATGGGATTTGAAAATTATGTTAACACATTCCATTCCACTTGCTACACCCATCCTATTCCCTGAGGCGTACCAGCCAGACAACCTCAATCAAATAATTGAAACTACATCCCCTAAGCAGTATGCCTAAATACCTCATGAATTTCTTGCAGCACGTATGTATAAAAGAACAGCATGCACTTACTTCCTCTAGAAAAACTATGAACTGTAGAGTCTATGCTACAAAACTTTCTGGGTTTGTAGTAGTAAAAATAAACTTTAAAATTGAGCTCAGCAATGCACTTATGCCTTTTATTGTCCAACCTGCCCATAAAGTGGGGACTACAAAAGTCAGTGAGCTTTTTTCTGATCATGCAAATTATAGAATAAATTAAAAGTATAACCCCAATATTTGGCTAGCAAAACTAAGTTCCCATGCACATGCCTTTAAATCATCATTTTTTTAGTGCCACACGAACATGTCCCATCAGCTATTAGAAATTGTTTTCAATAATGCTGCATTATGTACCCACATAGCTAGGCTCAAGTATGTTGTATGCAACCAAGTTTTAGTCACTGTATACTTAACAATAGTAGCTAAGCCTAACTATCTTGCTCCTGGTATTAACCTCTACACATTCTACCAATTATAACTGGATTGTTTGTTTTAATTTTAAGTGTAAGAAAAATAATAACTGAAAGCACTTAAAACATCACTCCTGGTGCTGGGATAACCTAATCTGAAGATTTTGTAGATTAAAAAATTATAAATTTTTCATAGTTGACGATGTGAGACGTGGTTTGAATAACGGAAAGCAATACGCGCCTAATCTAAGTAACTGGGTAAGGTAAAACAAAAACGAATAAAGTTCAACGATACTTACCTCATTACTTTAATAAACAGACGTCCTTTACCAGTTAGAGTGAAGGTACGTTTTAAACGTAGCACGTGACCTACCTAACGTTTGTTTGACAGGAAGTGCTTATGAATACTGGCAAAGAAGCTTTCGCAAAAGCAGCGATGTTTTGAAGCTAGCTAAATAGTCTGTGTGAGGTCTGCTTATTCTAGTTGGAGCGAGATTACTCCGGTATTTTGCGCCTCCGTCGGGGCCTTTGAAAGAGGTGACACAAACATGTCGGCTATGGCTCTTCAGTTTGCCCTGAATAGGGTATTCGTAGTTACTGCCAACATGGGCTCAGTATTTGAGGAGGTATGTGCGATATACTAATAATGCTGGAACAGGTACTTCGTCCTTTTTTAGAGTATGTTTGGGAATTACTATGTAATATTGATAGTTGGCTTATGTTACTCCATTGCTTTATTTTACTCCAAGCTACTGTTCTTTCTTGTATAGAATTACTCACCAGTCTCTTATGCAGAAGTATCTAATAGTTCATTGTACTATTAGTAAATAGTGTAAACAATTGCAAGTAAATATGCTATTATAAATGTAGGGGTTTCGATTAAAGGTGTAATAACGTGACTGTCCTGTGTGCATTCTCAGAAGTTGATAATTTTGTTAATTGCACTTGCATTGAGGGAGCTTGTAATGAAGAACTAGTTCCAAGGTTTGCATTTCAGGAAAACTCACTTGTTGAATTTGATGTGCTGTTATTGTTTTTGGCAATTTAGTTTACCTGTTAAAGTTCCTTTGTAATATGGAATGATTTTTTCTAGTTGAGCAAACATCTGTCACATTTGGTACATATAACCTGCCATAGATCAGCTGCTTTTTGTTTACGAATTGAATGGTTACGGGCCATTAGTTGCATTATTAGAGCAGTTAAGACTTAATAAATTTACAAGGTTTTTGTTTGTTTTTGTGTCTTAGTTATTGATCACTAGTATTATAATTACTAACTTGGGGTTGAGGGAGAATGCGGCCTGAAGTTTGTTTTGCTGAATGTTTTGTCAATTATTACATTTTATGATCCACAAGTATAGGGGCTTCTATAGTCTAGTTTAGGTTATTGTTTGTTTGGTGGTGATTTTTTGGGTTATTTTAGCAGATTATTATCTGCAAGGCTCAAGAGAGAAGTGAGTTGGCATGTCTGAGTGTTGCTGAAGTCGAGAACATGAATAGTGGCATAGCAGGAATGTCTAAAGGTTGGGATGGGTGGGGAAAGATAAAGGAAGTACATATGTCCAGTTGGAAACGGCAGGAGGGTGGACAAGGTTTTTTTCTCAATGTTGATCTTATTCTGAAAGGTGAACTTGTAGACATTATTTTGAAAGACAAGATGGAAGTTATTGGGTGAACTTTGTACCTTAGGTCAGTCATTAGTAAAAAAGAGATTGAGTTTGGCAAAGTGTAAGTAATCTTTCTTCTGGCAAATGTGTAAAGTAAATTGTTTGAGTGGGACTTCAGTCATGAGCAGAGCATTCACTTGTCCATTCTCGCTGCTGATGCACCCAGTGTTGACACGGTCAATTGTCTGGGGAGATTGGAGACACCAGTGTGTCTGAATGAGAGTCTAGAGGAACCCTGTGCTATTTAGTGTACCCTTATGTGTGCAAATTAACTAGTGTCAATTATTATGATAATTATCTTCTTTTTTTTCTTTTTTCTTTTATTATTATCATTTTTTTTATTATTATTTTTATTATTATTATTATATATTTTTTCTTTTTTTTGTTAATTGGTGTGTAATGGAGAATTTGTCAGTTGCATAAATGGTCCTCCATGGAGTGTAGTGGACAAATGGGTAGGTATGACTGGTGTATGGCCAAGGACTTCTAGCCAGGTTTATATCTAGTATGTGGGCCAAGTTTCAAGTTCATTATTGCTGATTTGGGATCCATTAATGTTGTATTGCTACTAATGGGATCCATTCCTGTTGAATTATAAATAGCCCCTTCTAGCAACTCTTTTTGTCTCAGTCTCTCCCTCCTGCTAACAGCATTACTGGTTGTCTATACTAATGTATTGTAACATTGATTGGATCATCTTCTTATTTTGTTTCTTACCTGATGTTTTGTAGAACAGTGCATTATTTTTTATTGTTATGTGTTCTTAACTGCCAACATTCTCTGTCCTTTTTTTCTTTCTCTCTTGCGCTCTCTCTCCTTGCAGCCTGCAATTGAAGCCAATTGGATTGAAGAGTTTGCAAAGGTAGGTATTCTTTATAATACGGTTTGAGTAAGTATGCTAAATATGCATAACTACATCTGTTTACCTATTGTCTTTATTGCCTAATTATGCTTCAGTTCAGTCTTGGTTGTTGTTGTTTTTTCTTCTTTGTGATTCGGTTTGAAATGTTGTTTTGCATATCTGGAATATTTCCGTATCCGAAGTGCCTTCATTCCCAGGATTATGAGTGAGCTAGCATAGGTGGCATGTGACAGGGGTGTGGACACTGGACCAGCAGTTCATGTGTGTATGTATGCCTTGCTTGGCCGAGTATATCTAAAGCTATAAATTGGCATAAACACAGCTTTGACAAGCACACAATTTAAATTTAATGGCAAAAAGCATAAGTGTGGCTGTATTACAAGTTGCTAGCTAAATGATAGCTATATCACTCTGAAATATATTGGCTATATGGCATTTATTATTGAACAAGTAGACAAATAATCTTACCAACATTCTATCAGGTGATCCTGTACCCTCTGTGACAACAGGACACTCTGTCTATCCCGTTTCCACACTCACAGCCTAATCTAATCGCGATACAAAGCTAGAAATGCAGCAATCTGAGAAGAAACCGCTCACTGTTTACAAATTCTTGATAGACAGTCCGACTAAAAGCGGGCACGTTTTGAACGGGAAACCGGCAGAGTTATAGCCTGGCTACCCAGGATGCCTGCATAGTTGCCACCAGTGCAATTTAATGCATCCCAGCTGCACATGCTAGGTGGGTGAGCCCCACCCCTTGTGGAAGTCATACCATGATAGTGTCCCTGGGAACCCTCCAGCAGGACCAGGCCTCTGTGCATGTGTAGGACTAGACTGAAAGGGGGGGAAAAACAACTAAAGGGTTAATGGGAGGAATGGCATGAGGCAGTATCAGCAGCAAGCAGTTAGTTGAGCAGAGTGGAGAGACACACAGACAGATCATGTAGGTGCCAGCGTTTTAGGCTCCGCCCCCATCTTGTTTAACTCCCTTAAATATTATTTGTAGTAATGTGCTAAGTGAGAGAGAGAGAGCTTCTTTTCTTGTAATCGTGATGGTAACAAACTGGATACTGACGGAAAATTTATCAAGGAAGAGCTTGTGTCGTATTGTGTATTGCATTTATTTATTTAGAATACGGCTACCATGTAGGATTTATCTCTCTAATGTCGTAAAGCTAAGGCCAGTACATCCCCTTATTACAGTACTATTATATGGATTCAATTTCCTTACAATTTTTTTTAAGGGGAGAGGGGTTTTTTTTTTTCTTATATATATTTTGTTGGTAGAGAATGAAAGTTTAACTTGGAGGTATTCAACCATTATGCTATAATAAGATTGGGCATTGTAGTAACTCCAAAAATGTTGCTTTGGAAGGGGAAAAAAAAACAGCAATGGCATGGTTACTCCTCAGTGAACTGTGTAACATATCAAGGATATGCTTTGCATTGTGTGATCTCTATGGCAATATAAAGAAATTGTTCAGCATGTGTGTACATACATTCATGTAATTTAAGTCCATTCTGTGGGAGGCCTAGTTTTAAAAAAATATTATTTTTGTCAATGTGCAATATTATTTTTCTTGCAAAGTTTGTAGCACTTGTGTCAAGTATTTGTATGTTTGTAAACCGAATGTTGTGTAATAACCAGAAGTCTAATTGCTGATGTTTTTGCATACAAAGAAAAGAATTTTTTTTCTTCCTGCCAACTAGTATAGCAAATTATTACCAAATAGTTTTAAGTGTTTCGTGGAGTTTTTCTGGTGGGCTTTGCGCCCATTGATGAGTGTTTGGTAAGGCAACATTAGTGGTGTGGTTTAAAGAAGAAATTAAATCACTCAAAATTACCATGCTATGTTGGAAAATAGCTTTATGAAATGTATTACTGATGACTTATTGGTTGTTGTTGTTGTTTTGTTGACATGTTTCTTTTATCATTGTGGGAATATGCTTAAGTAGTATTTCCTTTTTCTCTTCTCCTCTCCTGTAGCTGGTTCAACAGGCAGACCCAGACCTTGTGGCACTCCACTGCCAGGAGATTGGAGGCAAGGACTTTGAAACTGATATGTACAGAGTCAATGAATTTGTCGAGTAAGTGAATCAGCCAGTCGATATCATTGTACAATATAGCAGAGAAACTTCAATAAGCCAGTCAGTATCTGGATATTCATTGTGTAGGAGAAAGTTGTCTTATTAGGAGCTATAATAGTTGATGGTAATTTTTGTTCAAAGTTGGGGTAACCTGTTTTGCACACGCAAGCTAGAGCTTTGTTAATTATTGGCCCTTTCGTTTTGTTGTTTACTGAGACTGGGGAAATTAAAAAAAAAAAAAAGTCCCAAGAGATTCAATAGATAGGGAATAGATAGATGGTGATTCTATGTTTGTACTTTTTTCATGATAAAAATCTGTTTGCTTAGTGCCTCCTTTTTGTTAGTACTGGGATAACTTCTTGGCTTTCAGTAATTTTCTATCCCTTCTCTTCTGATAACGCATTTCATGCTAGTGTGTGTGTGTGTTGCATTGTATATTAGGTAATTTTGTATTTTGTTCTGCTGTATTGAGTAATACCTTCCTGTTCTGCTGTACAAGCTAGAATGCACACTGAAAGGAGGAAGACAATGATTCAATATTAGTTGTGTTTTCTTTTTCTGTATTCCATATGCTTCATCATGTCCGGTTGTCATTAAGCACGAAACTTACATTTTGTCATTGTTGCTTTTTCGGTGGATGTGATATCCTGTGGTCTAAGCGGAATTGGCATGTGTGCTAAGGGATGTTGAGGTATCTGTGTTTGTTTATACTTGTAGCGTGCTACACATGCATGTTTTCACGTATACCTGTGTCCCCATTTGAAATGAATAGTTGCAGTTTAGGCATCAGACCAGCCAACACAACTTCCAATATCTGATATTGCAGTAGCTAGCACTGCAGTAGTCATCCTATTGTTTTGTGTTTTATTATTGAATGATACTCCTAGTGCACCCAAGCATAGTTCCAGCTAGCTTCATTTCCTATGACTAATTTCAGGCGTTATTTTAAATGTGTGTATGATTTTGTGCGTACAGAATGTGTATATGTGACAGTCTACAGGAAAATTGGGCTTTTCAACAACAACAAAAAAAATTTTTTGCACTTACATGTTCATTGGCATTAATATATTGAGCTTTCCCAGTTTTATAGCCGTAGCTTCAACTTGCCAATGTACACAGCCTAATTGTTTCAGCGGCTTCTTTAGTACATTATTAAGAAGTTTCAATCTTTTCCTTAAGGTTATACACGTGTTGTGCCCAATTTTCCTGCACACGATCGCATTGTCATCTCTTTTTCTGTATGTATCAACTTGGCACACTGTCCCCACCCCCTCCTTCCTTTGGATAAGATAGACTAATCAGGGGTTCATTTAGGAATTAATCTAAGAGGGGACAAGATGAACTTGTGCTATCTCAAGGGGGTCACAACTTTCATACATAATTGAGATAGAAGAAGAGATGGGCTTCAATTACCAAGACAAGAATTAGAGCAGCAATAAACTCTTGATCCTGGCCCCCTCTAAAAGAACCACTGATATGTATATATAATGAATAAATAGTATTATATTGTAATAGCTTTGGGGGTATATCTTTTTAGAGCTGTTTTGCTGACCTTTTACTCTGGCACATTTCTAGGTGTAAATAAGTGTAAAAGAAAGTCACCTATATGTAGATGCAGGTATTAAATACCCACAGTGCAGGAGGACCTAGCCTACACCTGAGTTGTTTATTTAGAGGTACAGCCAGCCAGCTTGCTGGTCTATGCCCACCAGCCAAGGTGTGGCATGGTGTAGCTTGACCTGCAACTGTTTTTCATACATTCCTGCCAATTGGAACTATGCTGTCATGGTTACAGATGCTTGGCCTGTCTGGTGCAGTTTGTAAACTGTGGCCAAGTGATGTATTGGTAATTGCAAGGAGGTATAGATATAGTTATTTCAGCTTATTGACTTATAGGCAGAGACTCTACTTAGTGAGTAAGCCTTGGATAGCTACACTAGCTGCAAGTTATATGTGTAGTGTATGTGTGTGGATTATGTCCTTCCCTGTAGACTTTGTCATTTTAATAAAATACTTATGTATTATTATCTATGGCTGCTTGTGAATGCTTGTCTGTATGTTCCAATAATATATTTTTAACATTAAAGTGTTCCAGCAATGTGCGAATAGAAGCTGTTCAATTGCATAGGACCATATTATGTTGACAGCATTGTTTGTTTGTTTGTTTGCTTTGCCGTGCTATCAGGTTTTGCCTTGCCTACTCAGGCTCTTGTGGTGGGCATTGACTAGTGTAAATCGGCTGGAACTGTAAGCAGATACATTTGTCCAGTCAGAATTGTACGCACACATGCCCCCACTCAATGATATGGTTTTCTATTGCAGTCTTCCAGTCAGGCAAGTTCATTTCAAACTACATACAGTGAATGGTTAGCATGCACCAAAGTTAGCTTAGTTTCATGTGTTCTTGGTAAGGTAGGTCTTTATATATATATATAAGCACAGAGTTTACGTGGGGAAAGAGAGTATTCTGTGTCATATTGGAAGATATAATAGAACGGAAAACTGGTATTCTGGATTAGTAGCGCAAGTGTTTCAATTAAAATATCATGAGGTGAAACCAAGTGAAATTTCTCGATTCATGAGTGCTATTGATCCGTATATCTCAGTTTTCTGTGCAATCATATATTAGCCAAAGATAATAATAATAGCAAATTTTCTCTGTTCTAACAGCCAATTATGTTAATTAAAACTTACATGATGTTTAACTTTCTTGCAAACATCTTGATGTTCCTTCACTCTTAGCTCACTATTGATTACTCATTGTTTAATGGGTATAGTATCTTTGACTTTAGTAAGATGATTTCTTAATGTCTACCTGAAATAAATGCAGTTTTGATGTCAAAGTCTCTACACATTCTCTGAATACTCTCATTCAATCCTGCTATGCATGGAATAGTATAAATCTAACCTTTCTTTTGCTCAGTATCTCTGTGATCTCTAGAAGGTAACTCTTTGGGGGAGGGGGGAGCAGGGGGAGACAAATGCCTCCCTTTTGCCTCTTAATTGCAGCCCTATATATATTTATAGGCTAAACTGGAGGTGTGGCAGTTGATCAACCGTGGCTTGAGCACCAACTCTCTTTATGAGTACTATTCTAGTTAATAACGTTGGATTATTTACTAGTGACAAGAAAAGGGATGTTTTTGTTGGACTAGATTTGGGATTATGATTTCACGTAATTATTCTAAGGGATAAGTCATTCCACCAACAACTTTCAATAAGGATGCTGCACTTTTTAGAATATCTCTTTTTTGGAAAGCAGCATATCCACTCTGATAACACCTGAAAAACAGGAATTGGCATAAATTCCCAAACGATCCAATATAACCTGATAAAGAAGCACTAGTTGTGCCTGGCAATATACATCACAAAATCATACTTTAAATGCTGCCCATAACCACCATTGATGTGTGTGGTTGTTTTGTCTGTACGAAAAAGTTTGTGTACATGCACGTATGTGCTAACACCTAAAGTTGTGAACCCTTACAAATATATATGTTACACTGACTCTTGCATAGCACCTACATTCTCCAATAGAATGGAAATAAACTATGGCACTCCAATATAAATTATATATGAGAGGTTTGAAGTTTTTTTGTCTCTCTCTCTCTCATGGTTGTGTCATGAGTTTAAAGATGGTTCACTGTTCTATAGGAGCTCTAGGTCCCAGGCAGACAACTCTTCATACACTTAAACCTTTTTTTTTTTTTCATTTTGTTCGTCTTATTTTTTTTTGTTTTATTTTTTCCCCTCTATGTTATCGATTAGTCACTATGGTAGCTTATAAGTAACACTTCCTACATTGTTATGTGTTAATTTATTCCCTCCCTTTGTTAGTGATTGGTCACCATCTTTAGCTTAAAGTAGCACTCCTTGTAATGCTCAGCACTGCACTGGCTCTTCTGTAGTTTCTGAACGGCTGTAATTTAAGAGGGTGTGCAGGAGACTAAGTGTTAAGATCTTCATCCAGATATATATATATATATGTAGTATGTAATCATATAAATTGAAAATTCTTAATTTAGAAGTGATTCTCAAACTCCTTAGCTCATAAATATTGGGGGGGGGGGGGGGGGTTGATTATGCCAGCTTTCAGCTTACTGGGTTTGATAGTCTGTATAACTTAATCTTAACGGTGATCTGAAAAGGAAGAGAGTCAATTGGCATTGGAATGTATTCTAATATTCAAACCGATCATTAATAATGTTCTTAAAATTTTTAAATATGTACACTTGGTCTATTACTATGATATTTTTTCCTTCGTTGCCTATAGTAAGATAAATTATGGCTTCTGTGTTTGAATGCTGCGTGGTACACTCCCAGAGGTCAGATTGGGTTCTCATCCTTTTGTATTATACAGACTCTTTGAAACAGAAAGAAATTGTATTACAATTGTTGGCATTCAGCATGTGAGTAGGTTCCCTACTGGACATGTTGTGTGTTGCTTTTACACTCCAAGAATATGTCTGAGTAGATGTTCAATCTTATTTTCATGGTGTGAAATGTGTAGGATATGTTGTTTTTTATTATGTGCTGGTACATGCTATGCTGGTAGGTTGACAGCATTTGTTGTTGTTGTTTTTAGCAGTTTCAACTTGTGTTACGGCATCCATTATACTACTGTACTGGAAATTCAATGTGGGGTGAGGGGGGGTTGGTATTAAAGGACAAACGTTTTTTTCCCATAAAATATAATGCTTCTTTATACCATTGTTGGTCTTCTTTTTTTCTTTTTTTTCTTTTTTTTTTTTTTCCTTTGAGCTCAGCAAGCAAGAAATAACAATCATTGCTGGCAAGTGGCATGTTCTCACTAGTAGTATGATGTGCTTGTGTACTCTAGGATATTTTTCTTTTTCTAATGCTGATATGGTGTCAATATTCTTGCATAATGTATTCTTTTGTGATTGCTATATGAATGTGCACATGCAAGGAAATTTAAATGAATAAAGTAAAAATATTGAGAGTGCAAGTTATGTGCCCGTTTTATAAGTGTATTTCACCCTTCTTTTTATTCTACCCTTATTTTTAAAATATATATTTCCCAAATTTAACTCTGACTCTATGCTTAGTCCTGGTAGTTGTGCTGTTGCAATTGCTGTTGGCACTTTAGCAGAGGAATATGCATTGGGGCTCTGTTACCATTCTACACATTAGTTCCAACACAGTTATGAGGACTGTAATGGTTTATGAACAGTTTTCCACAGCACTAATTTCTGAGACATGTAAACCTTTCTGTTATGTTTGACAACTGAGTTCTTGCAAGTGCTACACACACCACTGCAGCCCATGGAGAGATTGTGAGGTGTCAGGTACAACTGTGGTATAGACCATACCCATAGTTTGTTAAGTAAATAAACAAAAGATGTGTGAGCTTTAGTGTTGTTGTGCAAACACATTTAGATTATCACATATCTAATAGTTCCTTCAATATTGTTAATTGCAATACTATATATGGGTTACTTTACTGAAATGATATCAGCTGTGGTTTATGTCTCTTCCCTTTTCCTCACACTGTGTCTGCAACTCTGAGGAGAAGAGTGCAGCCCATTATTTGATTTCATAATTAGATTCTGGTCCCATCTGTGGTACCGCAGAGCTTTCCAGTGGCCACAAATTCTGATCGGCACTTGTCTGTATTCTCTACTTTGTAGAAAGCTGAAACAGCTGACCTGCTTTGCTAACTTTGACCGGACTAGAGGATGGTTTGACACCAATTACAAGAAGCAAAACTGCTTCACAGTAAGTTCAACTCAACTTTTAAAGCTGTTTTGTTGTTGTTGTAGTTTGTTGTTTATTTTGGTGTGTATGTGGTAAACTGATCAGTTGCAGAAGTGTATTTTTCTATTGATGGCACTGTAATTAGATTTTGATGGTGACAGAGGTTTTTTATGATCATGGATGGTTTATTGTGTGTAGGCTCTTGGTAGTATTTATATGATTCATAAAAGAGTTGAGCCAGTGTTCCTGTGGAACTTCAATCGTGAGTTCCTTATCTTGTGGTTGTTGCTGTTTAGTTCCATATGGTATAATAATTAAAATATGAAATTGTATAACAATTAAGATATGAAATGGTATAATAATTAAAAAATGAAATGGTATTGGTAAGTTGTTGTTGTTTTTTTTTTAATTATTATTTCTTATTGTCCTTGTGAAATGCTATTCCAGTATTTTACTTTGGTTCATTGGTATTTTCAATATTTAGTGATGCTAGCACAACAATTGGCAAGTAAGCTAGTACACTACACGTTTATTTCATATTAAGCAATGAAGCGTACTTAACTATTGAATGAACTTATTTTATCTTACATTGAGAATAAACTAAGGGAGAGAGAGTTTACTATGTGTAACCTAAAGTACTTTCTCACCTCTACTTTTTCATAAAGATCAGATGTAATCACTCTGATTTACGGCATGCTGATGAAGTTTGAAGTATGTTCACCTTTTAACTGTGCATTGAAGAGGAGTTGAGTTTCGGCGACTCTTTAAAAGACTTAAAGTATACTATGAGGTGTGGCATTCGAAGGTTGACAAAGTAAACTAGAACTATGAGCTTTGCTAGGCCTTAATGTCGTTAAGTGAGGAGGGGGAATTAGTTTAACTTATTAATAGATCAAGCTAGCTGGTGTTATATTCACAGTGGACTAGTCCCTAATACATTGTTTTCATAGTTCTCTTCTGTTGATGTTCATGTAGGTGAGGAGTTTAGTGAAGTCAGAGGTAATCAGGTACGTATGTGAGAGTTGCCGTACAATCTAGGTTGTGGCTTTAATTGTATTACGCTTTTTGTTGTTGTTGGTTTATGTCATTATTTTGTTGTCTTTAATATTCATTTGATGCTGTCCTACTAGTTACTTTAAGTATTCTTTTTAAAAAGGTGCAATATTAGCATTATTTATTAACACTTTATTTTTGCCCTACCTTCTGTTGCAACAGCATCTGAATGAACTGAGGGACTACATGTAAATGGTAGACATTGAATTGCTCTGTGTATACCAGCAATTTTGGAATTAGTCCATTAACAAATAGTTCCACGTAAGCAATTTACTAAATATGTTTTTCCATTAAGAAGGTTTTAAAATATATAAAGTGGAGAGTGGGAGAGTGCATTCACTTCCACCAGACCTTGATACCCGGCCAAGTGCCTGAAATGCTAATTTGTTGAAAGTCCATTTGCTTTTTTATTGAGACATCAGTTCCCATTCCGTGTTACTATGTACCTACATAGGTCTAGGTCTTCATCTACACAACAAGACATGGCTTGTATTATTAGCAGGACTGCTTGGATGGACAGGTACAGGTAGTGGTTCAGCTTTGAACTCGGCGACTGTCTTTCAGAAGTCACTATTATAGCAAGAAACCGTGTTATGAGCTAATTATTTTCTTCCATGACTTGTGTGGATTAGTGCACTTATTGGAACTAATTTGTTACTAATTATTGCCCCCCAAATATGTATCTGAAACCTTGTAACTTGGTAGAAGTTATCCTCAGTGCAGATTATGTAAATGACATTACACCACATTTTCTATGGTACATGTACATGTACCAACTGAACTAAATTTTTGCCTATACATTGAAGCAAAAGCTATGACTAGCTTCTTCTTAAATACTATCAATTAAAAAAATAAAAAATAAAGCAAAGGAATACTGTACCAGTTTTAAGTTTTTGAATATTTGAGCGTGTAACATAAACATTTGTCTTCCAAGTTGAATCAGTTGTTTGGTTTCCTCTTGCTGTGGTAGGTAGTGTTGACTGTAAGGACCTGGTTCCTGGAATTGAGTGGCTAACGGATCATTTATCTTAGTTCTATGCTACTGCATGGTATCAGGGTCGGTAGTATAGTTGCCAGACAAGATGAAGTCACTGAGGCATGGGGTGAAAGCTCTTCAGGAGTGGATTTAATGCATCAGTCAGAGATGGCACCAACGGGTGTGTGTTTTGAGAAAGATAGCTGTCTCTTGCTGTTTCTAGCCAGAGTACTACATCATGTTCTTATTAAACACACTTCCTTCCTTGTTTATTCTGTGTACAGGAAACATCCATATGGCCAGTTAGTTAAGGCTTGACATCTGTAGCAATAGAAGCTCTAGTGGTGTGGGCACCCATGGAAAGATGTGTTCTCACACTCAGCTGTCATGTCTGAATCTCTCTTGAATGATGAACATTTCTGTGTATACCCACAATTCAGTGTCGAAGAAGCCTTTTTTTCTTTTTTTCTTTTTTTTTTCCCAATTGGCTAATCACTAAAGTATAGTAGAGAAGCTTTCTGTAGGACTAACATAAGTGGCTGTTAGTTTCTAAGCTAGCATAAGTGGCTGCTAGTTTCTAAACTGCTAGCATTTCCTTTCGTCTTGACGTTCCAATTATACTCGGCCTCACAACAGAAGCAAGCTGAGTGGACTGGTGTGAACATTGTAAGCTCACCAGGATGCATCACAATAAGGTTTAAGTTGTTCATAGAGATCTATTTAACTTCTGTTAATAAACAGAGTGGCAAATGCACGGTATGGTATACGTAGTGTGATGTTTGGTATGTCCCTTGCATAGGTACCTGCCATGTCTGTTCTTAGTGTGTTCTAAATTGGAGTACGAATGGTTAGGCTTTTGCTAAACTTATGCAGTAAGGTCGGAAGTTATGAGGGTCACTGTCATTATCATAACAAAGTTGTAGTCTTAAGACAAGGAAGAAGTTCGCTCATTTGATCAGTAATGATAACCTAGCTTTCTGAATGTGTATGTACTGATATTGTCATACCTTGTGTGTGTGTGTGTGTGTGTTTAAGGAAATGAAAACATTTTAAGTTGAAATGGATTCATGAATGGCAGGTTCATTTTGTTCTTATAGAATGCTATGCCAAGGTCGTATACATACATACATGCACATACTCAATGGTGCACACACACAGCAAGTCAAGCCCAGCTACTATTCACAAGTAGTGGCAGAGTATACATAATAAGACCAGAATGAACCTCAGTTTGTTACCCCTGGCTCCAAATGTATTTTTAGTACTCAAGGGTGTGGTCAGGATGTGTTTGGTTTTGGAAAAGGGTGTATATAATTCAACTTATTGTGTCTTTCTTGTAGGTTGTTTATAATTGTACAAGTGAAGATCACTTTCATCTCAAAACAAAGTTTCGGGAAGACTTTTATCCTGAGGTATGTCATCTGAAGCTCTGGAGTCTATTTTTATAACTGATTATATAATTACAAATATTGAGAGAGAGAAAAGTTCTGTGGGGTGATTATTATTGTTGTTGTGGTTGTAATTATTATTGTTTCTATCACTACTGTTATTACTGTGACTATTGTTACTGCTATTTTTATTATATTGTTATTACGACTAACACTGATGCTACTGCTTCTACTACTGAGTTACAATACTACCACTAAATAATAGTTAGAGTGCGATACCTTGAAATCTGCGGGATTTAGAAACTCGAAGGCTCCGGGCTGTAGCGTCAGAGCGTAACGAGGGTGCTACTAGGAGCCTGAGGGTTTCTAAATCCCGCAGATTTCCATGGTACTGCACTCTAACTTTTTTAGAACAGAAGGTGCTAAAATTGTACTACAGTGATGGAATTGAAGTAACTAGCTAACGAGTATATACCACATATTGTGACCCCTGATCATCTTGCCTGTGAACCTTGGTGTTCAACTGAGGATGGGGAAGAATTATAGTGGGAGAAAGGCTTGCTTGGAGAACACTGTGCACGAGCATTAGTAGACACTATTTCTATATGTACGGCATCTATTTTGCCTTACGTTCAGGACAAGAACACGCACTGGCGTAGCAGTTTGGTAAAGGGTCTGGCGTAGCCAGACTGGACAAGAACACCTAGCACTACGGCATAATCATTATCACAAATACTGCGCACTCACCAAAGGTACATGGAAGAAAGAGGCTTGATTTTTAACACACTCATATGCGCTATATTCTTCCTGCATTCTCATTGTTACAGTTATAGCATATCCTTCGGTTCTAAAAAAGTTTGAGTGCGGTACTACGGAAATTTGCGGGATTTATAAACTACCCGAAGAAGGCGCCAGGCTGTAGCGTCAAAATTTGTCAGAGCTTCACAAAGGCAGTAAAAAAAAAAAAACCTAAGGTATTTTCAAAACTATATTTCTTGGCAATAAGTCGCAACAGTAGCCCCGGTAAGTGTTTTCTAAGTGCTGCCAGGCGTGATTCTATGTGTGAATTATATTCAAGTAACGAACCAATCAAATTGACATATTCAGTCACACTCTGTTCTAAGGATGGAAGGGAGGGTGGATTCATTTTAATAAGTGAATTATGTTGTTTGTGTAGGTACGGTGGTCAAGGAAAGGCTATCTACATACTAGATGGAAAATGTTTGGCAGGTATTGTTGTGCTATCTAAATACTGCAGAGTGATGTTTTCATCATATTTTATGTTATTTATAGCAGGCTACTCAACTTCATCAACATCCACTTATTTCATGACGACGACAACATTGTTGCACTTGACAAGGTAAAGTGTGTCTTTGTTAATTGGGACTTTGAATTTGATGATCTTTACCTTGATTTGAGGGTATTGATATTACAGGCTAGTGGTGTTTTGTTTGTTTTTTGTTGTTGTTGTTTTTGTTTGTTTGTTTTTAGAAATGGTAGTCTTTAGTTAATCATTAATCTTATGAAGTCTCTGGTGGATTAATGCTATAAAGTCGGGACTAACTTTTTCCTTTCATGGGCACTGCGTAGTTTTAGACAGATATGGCTAGTATGATAACAGTGGTGGACTTTTCCAGGATATTTTCAAATAGCAATCTATAACTTGCTATTTCCACTATTTGTTATTTTAACCTTTTTTTTTTTTCTTTTTTTTTTTAAGCATGTCTTTGAAATATTGAGCATCATGGTAAAGGGTCGTCAATTCTAAATGGCCAACTCTGTTATACAAATTTGTATTGCTACATTATGCTTGATAAATTAAGATTGATAATTAGGATGTGGTGCGTATTGCTGACAATTCATACATTGTTATTGTAATGTTAGTTAGTTTTGTGTACAATTCAATTGTGGATTTGATTTTGATGACCTCTTACCACTTATTTTACCACACATAACACACACACACGCACTACAGTCCCCATCTATCTACAGCGGTCATCGCAGAAGAGCATTAAAATACACTTTAGATAACATATTAAGCAGTTTAAAGAATGAACCAGAGCCTATGTACATCTATGGAGATTTCAACTTCAGATTAGATCTAAATGATTTTTCAAAGGTAAGATTGTTACATTGTATTCATAATTCCACCTGTCAATTCTTTCTTTCATTCTTACAACCCTATTTTCTTTTTTTCTTTTTTAATGGTCTTTGTATAAAGAAACTTGCTGTTGAGTATTTTTACTGACTGGTGGATTGGACTAGTTAACTTGATACTAACTCTGCTACTCTCTCTTATAGTTCGTATTGCAGAAATCTGGTGGCTCAAAAGAGCATGTAGAGAATGGACCGAGCAGCAAGGTTGTGTTCCACAGCCAGGATGAAAACGGACCGGTAAGTTGTGGCGGAGTAGTGCTTGTGGAGAGTCAGAGAAGGAGGGTTAGAAGACATGGAGGCAGAAAAATAGTGGTGTATTAAGATATTTCTTGTTCATCTAATTCCCTATTCCATGAATACTGTAGTTATGTAAAATGTAAATAGTTATAAACACCTCATACCCCTATCTAGTCAGCCCCTCCTTTTTTGTTGACATTCACTGTTCCACCCATTGCTGCTGCCACCAGCCCCACCCCCAATTTGGCCACCACTTGCTTACACCTACTTTTCCCTAGCCCCACCTCCTTTACTTGAACTGTACTGCTCACCTTTTACTGGTGCCTTTTCACCAGCCCCACCCCAGTAGTTCCACTTCACCAGCCCCACCCCAGTAGTTCCACTTCACCAGCCCCACCCCAGTAGTTCCACTTCACCAGCCCCACCCCAGTAGTTCCACTTCACCAGCCCCACCCCAGTAGTTCCACTTCACCAGCCCCACCCCCAGTAGTTCCACTTCACCAGCCCCACCCACGCACCACCCCCCCATAGTTTCCACTTCACCAGCCCCACCCCATAGTTCCACTTCAACCAGCCCCACCCAGCAATTCCACTTCACCAGCCCCACCCCCAGTAGTTCCACTTCACCAGCCCAACCCAGTGATTCCACTTCACCAGCCCCACCCCATTAGTTCCACTTTCACCACCCCCCCCAGTAGTTCCACTTCACCAGCCCCCCCCAGCAATTCCACTTCACCAGCCCCACCCCAGTGATTCCACTTCACCAGCCCCACCCCAGTAGTTAACTTAACCAGCCACTCCTCCTATGCTAGAGTTAATTTCATTAAAATCTTTTTCTATGGGCTCCTATACTTAAGCATAAGTGGAAAATAAAGGCTTCTTGTGATCTTATATTTTAAAAAGTAATTATAAAATTTAAAATATGAAGCATATTCAGGCCTTTATGTCTGATTTGTTGTATTCATTTTACGTCATCTCTATGATTATATTAATTATTAGTTTATTTTATTTTTGCTGTAGCCATTGCTGACAGTGGAGAGAAGAAAATTCAGAATGAGTAGTTGGGCTCAGTTTGCAGATCAGTATGGTGAGGTGAGTTTGGCTCCTCGTCCACTGAGTGTAGTAGATACCAGTTATTGATGAGCAAGCAAGACACTATTGAAACACAATATAAAATCAGGATATTTGTGTGTTTATATATGTGTGTGAGGACGTACTGAAGTCATTTTGTGCTTTTGCCCTAACATTTTTGTGTTCGCTTGGAGGTCGACCTTGTCCCAAACTCCACTAAACAGGCTCTTTTGTTTATCGATCTTTACCCGTATCATCAAGGAAATTTAATTGTTTGCCTCTTTTAATTAGGTTGTCTGAGTTTTTGCGGAATACAGTCAGATCTTACAAAATTAGCGGAGTTCATTTTCTATTGAATTAGTGGCGGTGGTAAGTTATCTCAGTTTTCACTGTTTGTCATAGTTTTGCACCCTACGCAACAGTATTGTTAATTATCAAGTTCTGACCCTTTATAAAAACTAGATTGAAACTTGCTCACCTAAAGGTGTCTGGAAAAAAGCAAAGGAAAAATGTGAAGTCTTGGAAGTCAATTTTTTTGACAACTAAGATTTTTTCTCACATTTTTCCTTTGCTTTTTTCCAGATCCCTTTAGGTGAGAAAGTTTCAATCTAACAGTATTGTTCTTACTTGAAAATCCATTATTATCCAATAGTCAAGGCACCAAAGTTAACAATTTCTTTCTTTCTTTCTCAAGTCGAACAGCTGCGATGAGTGGTTACTATGGCATTGAAGCCCCTTTACCATACTTAATTTTAAAATTCGGCCATTTTAGTAGGCCAAAGTGCTTTTTGTCTGGAAGTCCTGGTCATTTAGATAGTCGGAATAGTTTACTTTTCTACAGAAGCTGCCACTACTCAGGAAAATTGAGGTAAGAACGTAATATCTCATTAATATGCATGGTCAACAGCTACACGCATAGATACTTTTAGGAATAAATGGATTGAATGAGGCCTTCCTAAATTAGGTGAATAGTAGAGGTATGGAATATAGTACTGCCTGAAGGATTACAGTGTTACCATATGGTGATATACATGTATGATAAGCTCTCTAATCTACTTCATCATCAGCTAGAATGATGCTATTTTTCATTGCTTGACAATTCTGTTAACTCTGGAGTGAAACAAATAAATAACTTGTATAATTTTGTGGTGTGTAAGGGACAGACATCATCCACTTATATATTGTCTATTTCAGCATCTTCCTATTTATGCTACTCTATTTTAGAGTACAGGCATTTGTTTGTAATTTATACATACTTCAAAGTAAATGGGGTGTAAATTGTGATTAGTTGTTGCAGTGCCTGTCCCAATGGGAGGAAATTTTGGTAGCACAAGCTAATGGTGCTTTATGCAAACCAATCTGTTCACTCATGTACACACACACACACACACACACACACACACACACACACACACACACACAGAGGACCACTGGCTGTTTGTTAGGCCCAGCTGTTCCCTTAGGTTTGGGCTCTGGGGTGGGTGGGATCTCTACTCCAGTTTGACCACTATTCCAATGGTTGGTAATATCTCTGGTAGACAGTGTGGGTTCTAGGGGCCCACCAAGAGTCTGTATTCCTGAGTAAGATACTCTTCTCTTACCTGGTACAACCTAAGAGTTGTGGGGTGAAGGGTGAACCTGGTAACTTGACTCATGCATGCCTAACTATTTGCTCTGACTTAACCATAGCAGGTTTTCTATCAAGATGGCTTAACTCAGCCCTAGCATTATTTGCTTACTTATTCATATATTTATTTATTTGTTATTTTGGTGCCTCATTTGTTACATGTGTGTTGATTTCCAGGTGATCCGGTTTGACCATGAGCCTGCAGAGTTCACCGAGCTGAAAGAGTTACCCATCTCATTCCAACCAAGGTAAATGCTGTAACCAAGTTCGACCATTTCCCACTTCCTGCTCATCATGGTCGATGTGTTATTCCTAGTGCTACTAATTGGCATGCTAATTGAATGAGGATGTGGAGTTTGTGGAGGCAGGTCTGACGTTTGCATGCCAGCTTACTTTGTAATGCAAATATCTGCAGTCACTGTGTGAGAACAGGCTGAATAAAAAACTACTAAGATACACTGATCCAAGTTATTGTCTTTTTTTTTTTTTTTTTTTTTTTTTTTTTTTTTTTTTTTTTTTTTTTTTTTTTTTCAGCCTTACTTGAGACTGGAGGGGTGGAAGCCAAAGCAATTGGGAATTAGGGTTTTTTCTGTCCTTACAGGCAGCAGTTACGTATGGGACTGGTGAGAGATGGTGGTCTGTTTGGGTTGTTGGTGTTGGTGATTAGGAGGTGTTAATGTGTGACGGTGTGAAGTGTGGACACAGGGTGTTAATTGGCTGACCTGATGCAGGAGATCGCTGCAGTCGCTGATATCATAGGATTTGTTTATTGTCACTTTTGTGCGAGGAAATAGAGAGGGACTAACGTAGAGCTCTCTGTCGATTTACTTTAATGACACAACTTAATTTAATATTATCCTTTCTTTTAAATTGTGGTCAGACTACCATATAAGTTGGAATCGTAAGTGCATCAAAAGTTAAAAGAAGTATTAGTAAGGCAATGGATTGACAGATTCTACCAAAAAAAAAAAAAGGTTGAGGTGCTAGGATTATAGTTTGTTATCTAAAACAAAAATTGTCATTCCTTTGTTTCTAATGTTGCGGTTACAAAGAGTCCCTTTGTTGTATTTGTGAGGAGCCAGGGTGTCAATGAATACAAGCTATTCCAGCAGTTGTTTACACTGGCAGTGGTGGCCAATGGAGTGAAGCAACACTTGATCCAAGTATCAGTGCCCCAAGGACTACAAATACCTCATGAATTTCACCTGGCCTAAAACCAGGAGAAGTGTTGTGGGGATATTCATAAGCCCAGGCAACAATTAGATGTTCAGTGCATGGTGCAGTCTAACCCACCCTTAGGACTGGGATGGTGCTAATTATATTCATTGGTTGAAGTAGCTGCACTTATAAAGTTACTGTAACTTTATGAGCCAGAGAGTGACACTGGGCTCGTGAAGTGGAGAATGATATTCATGCAGGATCAATGGCAGCATGTGGTGTGAACAGTGCAACCACTGGATTGCTAGCTATTAATAGAAAGGAATGAATGGAATGGAATGCTAAGAGATTTTTTTGTTTGTTTGTTTCTTGTGTTTATTTATTTCCATGCTATGTTTCGTTGTTTTTTTTTTGTGCAGCTATCCGTTCAGTGAAAACTTGGAGAAAGGTTCGGATTATATGGAGAAACGGTAAGTGTGAAGTAGTATAAACCATAAGTATCTCTTATTAGCCAGCTATTAATTTCATAATTGTTAAAAGTTGTGTAGGCTGGGTGCTATGCATGTTTAACTCCTTTTTTTTTTTTTTCCTACCAGCTAATTCGAACCCCATTTTTACTGTCTGTAATACAAGCTTCACATTTAGTGGTCAGTCATTCCTAATTCCGTATTATTGCATCTTAAATTACACATGACCCATATGTCTGGATAAAGTAGGGTTGCAGCATGCATTCCCCACCCCAAGTTTTCCCATCCCTGTGGCTCACAGGTCTAGCCAGTTAGAGTAGTGTTAGCACGGACGAGGGTGGCCCTCCTCCAGGATTGTGGCCGGTTCTTCCCTTCGCCTAGCCTGGTAACTTTGTCTTGGAGCTCCAGAAAATCACTTATGGAAAGTAATGGAATACTCCTCATCCCTTGCCTCCTACAGTGACCAGCTTGTATTAGGTGGCCTTCTCGGGTCACACTTCGGTTTTCGCAACGTAACGAGAGTGGGGGACATTGGCTAAATAGGAAGTGTATTGAGCAACTTATGGGAAGCAGGAGGAATGCTATCTGTTTACACTTCACCTAATGCCATTATGGTTCTTTTATGAATTTCTGTGTGTGATTGCTCACACATCACTTGTTTGCCAGAAATTGTGACAGAGCCATGAAATATGTAAGATGGTTGGAGCAACTGTTTTATCTTTATTTTTTTTGGTGGAGTCACTTGCTTATTCTATGAAATGCTAGATTTTTACATTTCAGTATATGGAAGTTTTGTGTTCCTTCGCCCACCCTTATTTGCCTCAAGCTGCTATCAGGCGACCACATCAGTGGATTTGGTGGTTCTCTGGCCAGAACTTCTCTCCCCAGCACCAGTTGATAGTAGCCTAGTAATTCTCTAGAGGGAGGATGTGAGCAAACCTGGGACATACACTGATGTGATCACTACCAGAATTAATGGTACATTTGACCACACTCATTCCTACACTGTTAGTTTGGACCCCCCAGTATGACGCGATCACATGCTAAGGGTTGTCCAGGAATGCCAGAAACTGTCCATCCCTTCCCACCCCACCGGGGACCATGGGATCCCATGGGATGTCCACCACCAATGTGCTTTGTCACAGTATACCTTGTGTTTGTAGCCATAGGTGTAATAGCTTGCCAGTGATGATCAAATATTTACCACCGAGTTAGTTTGTGGTCATTGGAGGAATTTGTGAAAGGCTTAGACATGCAAGTCATATCTTCAGTTGCTACATGCGCCTGTTATCCTGGAAAGATCTGGCGATCCCGGATGTGTTGTATCGTCCTGACCCAACAGTCCATGGTTGTTTATCTCATCGCTTCACAGAGCACTACTCAGTGAACCGTGGCAGATTTACTCCAGGATCGTGTTTGCTCCTTAGCCATTGATCCTACTCAAGCCACCACAAATAATATCTGAATTATATTCATGATGCCTATGGGGAGGTATGCTATGCTTCCCCTATTCCTCCCTCCACCCCTTTTTGTATTGTTTGGTTTGTCTGTCCCTGCCACCCAGTGTGGATGCACGGTGCTCTGGTTGACCACAATCTGCAAGATGAGGTGTGTTGTGGGGTTTCTGCAGGTTATCTCTAGTCTGCTTTTTATTATCACTAGAACTTGCCATATGTCCTCTTTTTTAATCCCCTCTACTGTTTTATATTGCTGCTCAAGCAACCTTTTTTTAATTTAGTTAGTTGGGGGGGAGGGGTTAATTGTTTTGTAAAGTAGATATTATATTATATAAAAAAAAGTACATTGCTATTATTTATACCTGATAATTGATCAAAAAGATGCCTCCTCAGTCTTTTAATTGGCTTTGAATTTCTTTAGAAACTACTCAAGGTGACTTATCACTGGCCCTTTCCGTCACCTGAGTTTCTATGCTTCCATCCCTTGAACCTATCAAGTTCCGTAATGGGATCAATTGACTCTACTTAGCCAGGCTTTGTTTTTAAGTACTGGGAGAGCAGTTTGTTTAAAGTTGTTGGGATTTGGGGATTAGGAATTAGCTGATGCTCTCTGGTAGATGGAAGACGTACTGCTGTGCCCAAGTAGTTGCTGGAATCTCCACGTTCCTTTTGTCTTGTCACAACTGTGTAAAGGCAGTCCAATGGTTGCGACGTGTGGGAGAGACGTGTGGTTGTTAGGTCTTGCCAGGGATAACCCTTGCAACATGGAAAGGTTCAGATCACCACAACTGAAAATTGAGGGATTTCATTAACTCTATAGAATTTTTTTTATGATAATCTTGAACCTTTAGTTTCTTCTGTAATTAGCGCACAGCATGTGTTCGTTACCAGCATCCAAGTCACATGTGAAATTCAAGGAATTTTATTTTCTCTTCCCAAAGTGGTCATGTTGCTAAGTTAGGGTATGAAGCTAGAGAGTATTGTCTAAGCACTATGGGTAATACTGTCAGGACATCATGATGTTTGGAACTGTTCATTCACTTCTGCTTTTCTTGTGAGACAGTGCCAGTGCATACTAGCCGGTTTGGCTACAAAATGAACTTTTTTTTTTTTTTCTTTTTTTTTTTCTTTTTTTTTTTTTTTTGAACATGTGAAAATAAATCCGTGCACCCAGCAGATCTGACAAAGGATATATTCTATCACAACGGTTGTCATTTCTCTGTCTCTGAATATAGACAGTGTGTTTGTGTATAAAAGTGCTGGTACCTGTGAGAGTGACTGGAGGGAGTCAAGTGAGCGTGATAACCGAGTCCATTCCTTCAAGTATCATTAACTCAGTTGCCATGGGAGTATCAGTTTGTGCTGATTCATCTTTTTATAAGTCATGCTCCATGCTCTCCTCTAATGGGGGGATATTTACCTCAGCCTATAGGTACTGAAAGTCCTAGCAATTATCCCGAAAGTTCAGAAGGTGCAATCCTACAATGTTGTAAATAAAAGTGTAAGATTCTCGTAAGGAATATAATCTGCTATTGGCTTGCCCTTTTTTCATTTTCTTTTTTTTAATAGCTTCCCATTTGGAATTTTAATTTGTTCACCTCGGCCACCGGCTAATGAACGTCCCTCATCAATCCACATTCCTCAGTGGCTTCAATATCCATGATTATCCTTTCACGCCAATTTGGTGTAATTTGTTGTTTTAGCAGATAGCTCATGATTTTCTTTAGCTCATCATTGTCTCTAGATGGGCCATTTTGCAGGTCATGGTGTGTAGTAATGATTGTAATAGCTGTGAACAGCTGACTCTTATGAATATATGATGAGATGCAATGGGGATAGCTCTGGCATCCTGGCCTGGCCCAAAGCTTCACCATAATGGTGATGAATTTGCATGGAAGTGATACTGCAACTATATATGTATGAATTCTGTATTGGTTGTGGTCATTTTATGGTTATTTTTATTCATTGTACTTGCAACTACTTTAGGTGCCCAGGCTGGTGTGACAGGATTCTCATGAATGAGAGTGGCATGAAGCTGGTCATTGAAGTAAGTGTCTGAAGTCGTGTGTTATTCAAGCAAAGACAATTATTTCTACTGATGGCGTGATGTTGGGTCTGATCAAGTCCCAATTTGACTTTTTATTATTATTATTATTTTAGTCCTAGTGTCATCAGAATCTGATTGAACAAATGCTTATTATGACCGACTCTGAGTACTATGCCTAATTAATATTTATTAATATTAATTATTTCTATGTTGTTGTGTGTGTTGTAGAGTCCATTGGGATGCATGTACAACATGATGGCCAAAAGTATATGTGTAGGAGACCACAAGGTGAGTCTTTCTATACTTTTTGCCTCATGCTTTTGTTTTATTTTTACCTCTACATATATAACAGTTGAAGTTTGGTCTTAAGGATTGTAATTCATAGGATTAGTCTCAAGAATTGTAATATACTTACCTGCTGTATGATAATTGGTGAAATATTTTCTTGCCCTCTTGGTTTTGTTGGTTTGTTTTGTTTTTGGTTATTGTTGTTTTCTCTTTTATTGATTTTATTTTTATTCCCTGTAGCCAATATATTTGTTCTTCACCATTGCGAGCACAGAGCCGATGAAACCCCTTCCTGGTAAGTGTTTCTGTCACTCTACTCCACTCTGAACGCTAACCAAATAGAGTTCCCGGTTGTGTGTAGCGTGGACTTGCTTGGATCTCTATTTGGCTTTTTTATCTTAGTAGAAATTCCATAAATGTTGTCCATGTCCTTAGAGGATGGCCTTAGCGTACGAAATAGTTGTGTTATTATTATCATTATTGCAAGTTGTGCTACTTTATCTGAGGCTTCTGTGGGTAGAAATTTTTTTCCTTGTCTTACTATTACATTATCACCTTTTACAGAACATTAATTTAATTTAGTAATAATAATAATAATAGTAATAGTAGCAAGTAGTAATAAAGCATGTGGCTCTGAGATGCTTTCTCATGCTTTCTCATGCATTCGAGTCTTACACTGTAATAATAATAATAATACAAAGGGAAAAACTTCTTTGTGATAATATAAATTCAAACTATCTTTATATTTTCTTACAGATGAAAACTCGGATGCATGAGAAGAGCTAGAGCCTAACGCCCAATGTGTTCTTCTAATGTTTTATTTTTAACCCTCTGCTCTTCTTGGCTGATCAGTTCTGTTAGTAGATTTATTAGATGTGCATTTGTTTTTTAGTACATACATTCTTTTTTAGCTCTGTTCTATTTACTGTTTTATTATATGCAAAAAAAAAACAACTAATTGAAATGCAAGTGCCAAATAAACTATCTCACCATATCTTATAGACAGAAGATTTTATTTCTATATATCTCACTCACTAAGATTTTATTCTCACGTGCACTCATGAATACTTTTTTATCTTGTTCAAGTATATATATCTATATGATTTGTCACGTAGTTTTAAAATTATGTCAAGTTGCTATTAAAATTAAACAAAGGGGAAAACATGCATGGTCACTTTTTTACAATATGATGTATGAAGTAATACATTTTAGTGGAAGGTATTGACTGTCTTCTATCTGCTGCTATGTTGGTGTTGGAATGCAAGGTAGTTGTATCATGAGCCATCTGTCCTCCAAGTTAATTCCTAGGAGAATAGTCCAACTCTGGCTTATAGTGTATGGCTTGCTGAGCCAGCCTCTCATGACGGAAAGATTGTAATGGTGGTGGCGGGAATGGTCGAAGGGAAGTAACATTTTACTAGATCTTGCTTCTTTTTCTTTTCTTTTTTTTTTTTTTCTTTTTTTTTTTTAGGCTGCTTTGCCAATCTATGAAATGCATGGATTGGTCCTTGTTTCCTAAATGCTATATACATATTATTTATTCTTATGCTGGACTGAGTTTAACTAGTTCATTTTCGAATTTGAGCATGAATCTGTTTGTCTCACTCTCGCTTGCAGCCATTGCTCTAAGTGGCTCATGAATATTGTAATCCATGACCAGCCGCTCACTGAAATCACATCAGGTCTAGTTGCTTGTTTGTTTGTGCGTTTTGTTACAAAAGAGTAAATTTTGCTCTTCACCAGCTTGCACACCAAAGTCTCTAGTTTCACCTCCAGGCAAGATATTTTGAAAAAGATTCCCATTCCCATTCCCAAATGCATATCGGCTGGCTTGTGTCTTAGCTGTAGCTTCTCTACTGCAAGTGTATGCATTTGTATGGTCTAACAGCTCTCCAGCCTTATCTGATTAAGTTCCTTTGAGAGTTAGTGCAACATGGTGGAGGCCATTGCAATGGGATTAAGTCAGAGCCTGTGGAAACTGACATAAAGGGGGGCGGATCGGCATTTGTGGGTGGAGGTTGACAGATGCAGTGAAAAAAGGAGGGGCGGAACCACTGCGTTTTTCTTGCATATATAATTCTCTGAACATCGCAAGCCTCCCAGACTGTAGTCACTGGTGCGCAGCCAACTGTTAAGCCATTTTCTGACCTTACGAGCCAATCTACCTCCGCTTCCATCACCAGAGGATGCAATTTTACCACCCCACAGCACCTCCTCCACTGTCTGTCAGCGGACCCAGCAGGCATCCCGAGTATCCGCACTACCCCCAAGCTACGAATAGTCCAAGGATGAACTGGAATCCTGCTGCTGCTGCTGCTGCTATGCATCAGGGACACTGGGGCTACGACTTCTCCCACTACCCAGGTTTCAACCCTGCTGCTGTGGACCCCAACAGAAGCCCGCCTTACCACGGACCCCATGTGACTTCTCCCGACGCTGCTAGCGGCAGCCCTGCCGCAACGCCACACAATATCAGGGACATTCTAGGCGCCCAGCAACAAGCAACGTTACAGAGCGAGATTGCCAAGACGGCTTCTTCTTATCAGCAAAGCCCGACGAGCACGGCTGCCAATGTTTTCAGTCCTGAGCATGCACAGGCCATTCGCTCTCCCATCACCCCCAACACGCCTTTCTCTGCAGATATTGGCCCCCAATCCTTCTACCTTCCAGCAATGCCTAGAGGAATGCCTGGTGAGCAATTTGAATAGAGTGCTAAACTTTAACACATTGTTGCAGGCTTGAGGTGTCATGTTTCACTGAAGTAGTTGTACTGTATCTTTCTCTCAGATTGAAAACTTGCTCTGCTGGGTTTCAAAATATAGCTTGTAGTCTCTAAAATACAACTGATAAGTACAACTGAACTTCTGAAATGCTTTGGGTCTAAGTTGGAAGTTACATTAAAAATATTGGCATGAGAATTCGTTTTTTGTGAATCTTGATTCTGATTCATCTCTCTCGGTTGAGGTGCTGCGTGTGCTGGTTTAAGCTTAACCCTACCCCATCTTTTCCAGATCCCAACATGCAAACCCATGGAAGCGTGCAAGAAGCCTGGTGTTAATGCTATTCATACTGCCATGAATATGCTAGTGATTATGATAAACATGACCCTGGAGGTATTCAACCTGCTGCATGCTGCACCCCTGCCCCTCCCCCTTTCTGCAGAAAAGCACGTAGTTTGTTATTCTGAACAGCAGTGCAGGTGGCAAGCCAGTGTACATTAATGAATATAAGTACGCAAAACAAACCTGGGAAGGCAAACTTACTGGCAGATATTTAATTACATTTCTTATTCATTTCAAAATTTCGTATTTTATGAGGGTTATTTCTGCCGTTTCCATTTTCCCCCTTAAACTGTCAATTTATTTGTTATTATTGGTCCTTATATTGATTCATTGGTGTTTGATAGTTGGAATAAGCGAGCTGTAGCTCATGAATATTGAGTAGCATAGTGCCACCTATATTTATGAACCCAGTATGTATTATAGTAGGTAGGTAGGACTGAAAATCATGGCTGTGCCATTAACCCACTCACTGATGAATTTGGCTAGAATGCAAAGTTGTAGTGACAGAACAGGAATGGACTGCTAATGGTATGGCGTGCGCTCACACACATACTGTCTGTGCACATATTTATCTATATCCTCTGTGTGTGTGTGTGTGTGTGTGTGTGTGTGGCACATGGTCGATATTGTAGTATTTCGTGGACCACAGAGAGTTGTGTGTGTACAATTGTGGATGCTATGCATCAGGAAATAGCCAGCTCACACCTTGCCCTTTGAGGTTGCTTCAAGGGATTACGTCCCGAGTCTGTCTGTGTTAGCTCAAATAGGGTTTAGCATGAGCTCTGCAAGTTGTATGACCTAGAGTGTTGATTTGACCTTTGCCTGCTGGACCTCCCTTAATGCTATAATCCAGTTTGGAATCAGTCTTGGTATGTATCAGGTTTCCTTTTAATGCCACGCCTTCTTTTTCCTGGCCTTGTGACCCTCCCTCTTTATTTTGAGTGGGAACCTCCCACTTGGGTCAGCAGCAGACCCGCCTGCCTGGCTCCTGAATATGTTGCATTTTCTTCCTCATTAGTGAATTCATGGTGGCATTCAGACTAGTGGAGGTACATTGGTCACACTGCTATGGGTGTTTATACCTACACGTTTGCAATGATTATATATAAATGTGTGTGTGTGTGTGTGTATATATATATATATATTATATATATTATATATGATATGATGAATATGCTTTAGTGAATGATTTTGGTCTGTATATTTCTAATCAACTTGAAATTGTTGTTAATGCTATTTTTTGTATTTATTTTATCTTAGGTTATGAAGGTGACAAGATGATGGATGGCACTATTCCTCATCACCCACACCCACCCGGGCTACTGTACGGTGGGTTCCATCCTGTCGAGCCAAACAAGAGCAGCGAAACAACTGAACGAGACTCGTCAAGCTCTAAAGATGGAAAGAAAGAGAAGAAAGGCAGGGCAACGTTCTCTGGCAACCAGATAGATGAGCTTGAGAAGGCATTCAGTGCCACGCAGTACCTTACCACAGCTGAGAGGGCTAGACTCGCGGAGAGGCTCTCCCTTTCAGAGAGCCAGGTCAAGATCTGGTTCCAGAATCGTAGAACAAAATGCAGACGGACATCCTGGAAGCAGGGCGGTAAAAGCACCAGCCCCACTGCAAAGTGAACTTTGCACTCTTTCTTATCTTCATCTTTTCTCCTGCAGGCACTACCAATTTCTACTACACGGTTCCCATCTGATGACTTTTTCTATGAGCAATACTTTACCTACTTTACCTACTTTTGGCAAACTGTGACTGATATTCTTTGAAACTTTACCACTTGTTCATTCTTAGGCACATGTGATGACTTATTGCAATATATTCTTCTATCTTTTGTGTCTGTCAATCTCATGCAAATTTTAGGGTTAATTTTTGTCACTTAATTACAACTTCTATTTATATTATAACACTGGTATGAGTTTTATTAACAGATTCTGTACATATTTGGTAAAGGGTCATTAAGAAATAGCTCACAATTGGGTAGTGAATTGAGCAAAAAAAATGGTGGTATTCATCAAGAAGTGATATGTGTTGATTATGACTAAATAGTGGATTAGAAAAATCTATATTGGCATGAGAAATGAATTATATATAATTTTTGACAAAGTAAACTGATTTGGTATTAATTGATAATATAACAAACAGGCAATTTGATTACAAACTCTAATGATAAGTGATTCAAAAATATTTAGCAAATTCCTTTACGGAGAAGCGTATATGTTTGTTTGTTTTAGGGTGTGGTTGGAGCCGGAACTGTTCTGGGCCACTCAGTAAAGCCGTTGGCATGGCTGCTCAGAGACCCCGCCGCAGCACCAGCAGCTATCTCGTTGCCGAAGTAATTGTGCTGATAGCCAGTGGACGGAGAAATGGGCGTCAAAAGGCCATTGAAGTAGGAAGAGGTGGGGTTAGGGCGGGGAATGCCAGTGGTGGCCGATATTCCTGATAAGCGTGGGGACACTCCCGCTGACAGTGGAGAAGAAAGGGAGCCGAGCATGGTAGGCGAGTTCATCACAAAGTTGGCATCCATGCCCCCTGACCCAGAGGTAAGTGGAGAGGTGGTCTGCGGAGAGCGAAGGGAACTGGGCGTGGTCGCATTGTACGTGTAAGGCACTCCTCCGGCACCCTCGTGCGATTTGTAAGGCATTGGCACATAGCTGTAGAACGACCCCATACCTCCATAAGGCATAAAAGAACCGTATGGATACTTGGGGGATTTCATTTCCATTTCTGCTTCTTCAGACTGCCTCTTGAACTTCATTCTTCTGTTCTGGAACCAAGTTTTGACTTGCATGTCAGAGAGTTTCAGCCTCTCGGCCAACTCTCCCCTCTCAGCTGACGAGAGATATTTCTTTTCCTGGAACTTCTTCTCCAAGTCAGCCACCTGCTCTCTGGAGAAAGCTGTGCGTGCCTTCTTCCTCTTTCGATACGCCTCATCCTCATCTTCATTGCTTGTAGAGCTGTAGCCTAACATGAGAGAAGTGGTGAATAAAGACAGTGGGTAAAGAGTGGGGGGGTCTCAGAAAGCTTAAAATTGATCTACCATGCAGACTGAGTGTGTGCATTCAGAATTTTTTATCAGAAAAAAAAATTCTGATGATTCAGACATGAGCATTAAGATATGCTTCAAATTCACAGTATTTGGTTTATCTTTCATTGAGACTGGGAATATGTCCCCCTCTGACTGTTGATGTGCCAATTCCTCATTCTGAAATTAAAAATTAATTAACGTAATGCATTTGTCACTTAATGAATGTGGCAGGTGTGAACACACTATAATCACTTATTCATTTCTTCCTTGAGTGCTGACTGTGTTAGGGGTATAATTATGGCACTTATTAAATTAAGTAATAGTTTAGCTAGTGCATGCCATTTATAATGCAGCTTCTTTCACTAGATTTAACAAAGTAGGATTTAAGGAATCAAGCATGTGCATTGTACCATCAAACAAAAGTACTAGGCAAACATTGAAGAATGTCTAAGTGCTCGGAAAGAATAGGAACTAGTTATTATTTTTATCAAACATTCGGATCCAAACTTACTCATAATATTGGGAGCAAAAAAAATAAATAGAAAATAAAAGAAAAAATTTCAACTCCTCTTCTAACCCCAATCCCCCACCCACCCACTGAACATACACATACACATACACACTTATGCAAACAAGCTGTCCTACATTGTGTTTACCACAAATGTCTCGGTAAAAAAAACACCACGGACTGCTAAGTTCTGTGTAGGACAACAATACATTAGTACCAAGGTAAATATACACTCTATACAAGACACCGCTTTCAAAATAATCACACGATAAGTTGGGAATAATTAGTTTTCACAATCTCTATTTTCTCTCCCTCTCCCACACACAGATAAAGCCCTGGAGTCAGGAACTCCTCTAGCCACAACACTAATAATGTTTCTTTTTCTCACTTCTTTTTGTTGGAGTTTTGGACTCTGCTTCACAGCTGTTATCGCTTCCAAGATCTGGACCACTCTGAAAATTGGAGACATTTTATATGAAAATGCATTTAAGAATTAACAAACAGAAAGTGTTGTCTTGATAATCAGCAACAAAAAATGAATCCAATTAAAAAAAGAAGTCATTATTGAAAGTTTCTAAAATGTAGAACCACAGGATCAGATTGTGCAGAAACACTTCAGAATTTGCATCAGGATAAAACAGAGAGAAGAGATAATTTAATAATTGTTAAAATAAACAAAAACTCACTTTTCCATTTGCATGGCAGAGGACTCCGTTTCCCACATTCCCAGCTACTCCGTTGAAATCAGACATGGATGAGGAGGACTTGTCAAGGCGTGCTCCATTCGTGCTGTGTCCAGAGGGAGGTGGCAGGAGGGGGGTGTGGTGGGACGAGAGGTGGGAATAGTGATCGGGTTGCTGTTCGATAACTTTTCTCGTGAGGAGGTCATCGATGCGAAAGGACTGCTGATAGGGTGAGGTTAGGTTCTTCTTGCATCCTAGCTGGGAGTCCATGGCTTCAAATTTTCACAGAATTTTTTTTTTTTTTGAAGGAGTAGTTTCTTCACTTGTTTATCTGTAGAGGAAATAGAATTACCCGAGGTGATAAATGAAAGTTGTTGAGTTGTTTTTGACTGTGTTAATCTTAGGTTGTTAATAGCCCACTTACAATCCTGTAGCAGTTTTTAACTACCGTGTTTACAATAAGTTGCGACATTAGACATTTTGCATAAAACCCGTTCGATTTCTGCTTTCTGTTCCAGAAATAAAGTGCCACATTTGCCCGCAATTTAGTCCCAAAGATATACAAGTTTGTTAAAAATACGAATGCTAGATTTTTGCCGATCTTTAATTAGAGAAATCACTATTTCTTTAAAGAAGAAGTACAATGAAAATAAATTCCCTTTGGAAGAAGTCAGTGGCAACAGCATTCTAATTGTGAAATGGACCATCCAAGATATGTATCTCCCTCCATTTCTCCCCCATACAGAGGAATCTGCATGGCCATCCAACTGATAATACCTTACAGCCACGTAGACGTCACTTCTCCATGGCCACCACCCATGCTCAATACCGTATCCTGACCGGGTGGCCCAGTGGCTGTTCTACTAGAGGGGGTGTAGGGGGGGGGGGGGGGGGTGAACGACTGTTGACAACTTCTTGTTGTGACTCCAAGCACTCAAGGGTGACTGGTCCTGATAGCCCCCACAAGGTAAGTGTAGGACCTTTGCCTGGATGAGCAAGGTGCAGCTGGATGAGCTAGGTGCAGTAGGAAAGAAATCTAACTGGCTTGAGAGCGCTGTGGTTTTTCCCCCTCCCTTCAAGTAAGTAGCCTAAACAATATCAACACCTTTCCTATCAAATATTAGATTAAAAGTTAATTACCAAGATTAACGCGATATTTAAGGGTTTGGGGAGCGGGGGGGGGGGGGGGGGGGGGGAGGGGGGGGGGGGGGCAAGTTAAGAGAAACTCAAGCTATACGAAACAAGCCAACATTAAGTTTACATAGGTGCGATAGTTGTTATTATGCCTCCGGGACATTGCATGTCTGGAGAACACTTCCAAGTACTGTAAGAGACCGAGATAGCTACAAAGTCAAGTTCGCCTTGCTGCTTGCATATGCACGTCCCATTAAAAACAGCAATAGTGAAAACAGCTGAGGCCATTAATTTGATTGATTGCACATGCTCAAATCTACTTGTAAAGTTAATGGGAAGACCACAAACTTTAATGACTATTTGATGGTCTCGTTGGCACCAGACATTGCCCGGTATGGGCCCTCATCAAAATAAAGGCGTCAAATGATTGCTTAATGATTGCTCAAACAACCATCGCTAGGATTGCGTGTGGCACATAACAATCAATTTACATGGTTCAAGATGGGCGACATATTTGAGCTGATTGTTACCATTGTTACTTGGGTTTTTTTACTCAAGGCTGCCTCAATGCAGCAGCTAGCACAACCCAAGTCAACAATTTCCTTAATTTAATATTTTAGTTATCCACATGAACAAAGCCGCCCACGGGTGAGTGATTACAATTATTGTAACACACCACAGCTATAAAAGCCAAAAAGAAAAGAAAATGTTTATTTTCTTTAAAAAAAAAAAAATTTTTTTTAAAAGAGAGAGAGAAAAGCCAGCTTTTCACTTGCAAATCACATACAGAGTATAGGTAAGCTTTAATTCAATGCCAGAGGCAAGTAGCTAAATAGACTCAGCAGCTGCATTTTCCAAACTGCCTCTATGGGCAGCTCTATGGTGATTGGTATGTGTGGGTTCAGCTCATTAGTCCATTAAAGCATGGCTGGAGTTACTTGCATGAGTGAGCATGTCGCTGGAGCAGATCAAGAGAAGACACTGACTGGGCTAGCTGCACTAGCTGAGCAAAAACTGCTCCATTACGGGAACTTGAGGCACGAATGCTGTCAGAAATGTGTTTCGTAGGCTTTTGAGTGCACAGAGAGGTATTGTGATACATAATCACATCACTGACCAATGGAAGTCTATTGCATATGAATACACTGTTTCCCTATTAATTAGTGCCACATATTTAATAACGATTAACCCAATTTGTGAACAAGAACATATCGCTTTGTTCTCTAGGCTAGTTGTAAAAGTCATCAAGTAACAGTTAGGTTACTTTAGCTGGACTACGTACCATTACTATAAGGGCACATATTTACCAAGATCATTATATCATCAGACAGTCCATGATGTATCTCAAGTATGTATATGTAATCAACAGAGCAGCCAACTCAGTTTAACACAGTCCTGCATGCCAGCATTCCACCGTCCAGATGCTGCTGTGAAATCACACTGCACGTTGCCATGCCACCACTCCTATACAGCTACACACAGAGTTACGGCCCAAGTGTTTTGGGAAGATGCCTTTGCATAAAGGGATAGTATTACATGCCCATTACCTGGAGCTGGCAGAATGCTATGACAATAACAAATGAATTGAGTCAGCTCTTCTCTTTCCAGTGATTTTCTACTTGACTAGTTTTTTTTCCTCCTCTTGTATAGTACTTACTATGTATTATGTCACTCCAAGGACTGTTGTCATCTTTTGTCATTGAAACAATAAAGCACATCTAAGGCTCATCAGAGAAACTATCAAACATGTTAATTGACTCAATGCCTCCAGGCCACTTGAAAAATTTATTGTCGTTGAATGTTTCCTAATAGCCCGTGCAAATGCACACAAGGCGAGTTAGCCTGGCTTGCTACTAAAACCTGTCGTCACACTTTGACATTCCTGTGGAGGTATTCTTTAAGTATATTATATATTTATATATAATATGAGCGAGGCCAGCCATAGTAAATAATGATTTTCCACACACACTAACATACAATGTACTGTTTTAGTGTGCGTGACTGGAAGACCAATGAAAACAAACTCGCTGTTAAATAAGCAAAATTATTTAGGTGTTGGCCTCCAATATAATCACATAACTGTAGTATCTTTATATATTTCTATAAAACCATTATTTAAAAAATAATTTATACTGTGTAAGAAAGTACATATATTATAATTTTCCCTCTTCTTCAAAGGTAGCACAAATTACATTAAACTTCACACAGAATATACACTACAGCAACTATTTGTATTTACATCAAACTCTATTCGTTCACCATTCAAGTACAACGAGGTCGTGTACAATTATTTCTCCCTTTTAACTAACGTTTTCCACAGCCATGCTAATTAACTACCAGAGCTTTTCTCCTTTTAACTTACCGGTTCTGCTATCCAGACGAATGAGAGCCGCAGATTTCCTTTCAGTCTGTCGAATTCGCCGGGAGAATCAGAAACGATAGCCGCATGTTCACCAACGCAGAGCAGCAGCTTACTATTTTAAAGCAAATTTTGCGCACGCGCATAAAATTGACGGGTTCCAAGAAGGGAGAGCAGCTCGAAATGCGCTGGAGCACTTACGAAGATTCATTTGGGAATTTCGGTTAACTTTCTGTAATTCAAATGAAATATTTTGATTAAAAAAAAAAGAAAAAAGTACACAAAAAATTATGAGAAAAGAAATGTATGAAGAGGAGAAATTAACAATGCCAAATAGTTGGAAAAAAGGAGGTGGTATGTATGAGAGAAGAAAAACAAGATGCAACATAAAGTCAATGGTGTATTCATTGATAAAATCCAATGGAATTATCTATCAGTAAAAACAGTAGCTGCTAATAATAATAATGAATTTAATAAAACAATTAACAATGATAAATAGGAATAGAAATATTGAGCCTAGTGATAGGGAAGTGAATTGATGGATCAGAACCAGTTCTTGACTTCTCTGTGAGGTGTGAAGTGGTGGCTCCATTCCCAGACTTGAGAGGCAGAACCGTCACATTTATCCATGTATACCTCCCTATGGTCATCTGAGATCTCCATGCAGTTGCCCGAGGGCGAGTGCACCATCGTGTGGGTCTACAAAAAAAAAGAAAAAAAAAGGGTGTTAACTCACTACAGCAGCTGCTATTTTGCGCGTGCATGCTAAGTGAATGATCCAACACATTGCACACATGTGCCTGGTATATACATGTGCATGCCTCAAGTAACACAGTGCACACATGTGCCTGGTATATACATGTGCATGCACCAAGTAACACATTGCACACATGTGCCTGGTATATACATGTGCATGCCTCAAGTAACACATTGCACACATGTGCCTGGTATATACATGTGCATGCATCAAGTAACACATTGCACACATGTGCATGGTATATACATGTGCATGCCTCAAGTAACACATTGCACACATGTGCCTGGTATATACATGTGCATGCCTTCATCTGCACCCGGACCCGAATACTTTCTTTTGTTGATATAGTCAACTGGTAATCTTCAACAACAATTTCATTCTTGGAATATAATGGTCAGATTTAGAGCACTAATATCAATATGGTCGTCTCAGCTATAGGCACTACGATAATATGAAACACCAAAGGTACAAACCCACAGCACTAATATACACTAGCTACAAGTAGTTATTAAATCATTTCATAGACCAATCAGATATCAATATAGCTGTGCAATGAAAACAGTAGATGAAAATGTAGTCTTCATAAGAGAAGCTAACTATGCAAGGGACACACCCACAAACACTTGTACCCACATAGAGCTGATAGCCTTGCTTTTTCTAAAAAATCAGCCTGATAAATTAAAAAAAAAAACAGTAGCACAAAATAAGGTCTTAAATCATTGTTCTGAGTATGTTCATACCTAATTAAACTATTAATTGTCAGCAATCTCCAAAATCAGAGCTTGACAGACAGACAAGATGACTACTATAGCCCTCTAGCGCATGCGAGCTGGGGGCTAATGAAGACTACAGTGACATCCACAGCATGTGGCTCTGATAAGTATTGCAATTACAACTCAAAAAAACCTTGCAGATAAGCTTGTAACTTCAAGAAAATGAAGGAAATCTTGAATAGTGCAACCTAATCTTGTAGATTCAAACCAGACCACTAAACTGACGTGAATGCATTCCACCGCAACAGTATTAAGTCAAGCTTTGAAGTATTGCCGCCTTACGGAACACGTACAATTTATCACACAAAACGTAGCAACACAATTCTTGCAGAATCACATGTCTTAAAAACTGGGATGCCAGGACAACAAACTGCAGTCCATATGCGCTGCACTTCCAAGCATGACAGAATGAGCTCTCACTCACATAGCTCTTCGCTTTGATGGATTAATTGTAAAAACAAAAAGGAAACTCCTCCAGTAGACATGGAATAGAGAAAGTGATATTCAAGCCAAATACCGACACTAATTTCATTTGTATGAATATCATTACATTAATTTGATGTGCACCGCAAGATGGATCCAACACATTCTTTCACTGTAATGGGATAATATTAGTGATCTAAGAGAAAAATGTCTGCGGCTGTGCGACCCTCATAAGTTTTTATTTTTATTTATTTTTAGCGATAGTTGAAATACAAGGTACAAAAGCGACAAAAATATATATAAATAAATAAATAATAGTAATAATAATAAGATATTGAGGTGAGTAAAGGTGTATGAAGCCTCCTATACTGGCTATACCTTACCAAATCAAAACTTTGCTATTCTAAACAAAGTTTTGTACCAGCAATCTTCTCTCAGGATATGAACAAATCAAAAGTGGTTTGTTTGCAATCATTTCTAATAGCCTGTTGCTTGTTAATGACCGTAATCAATCATCCATGTACGACACCGCTAATACCAATCATTACTAACCGGCCACAAATGAATCATCTTAATTAATCACTGATCCCTTCCAACGTACACGTTACACAGGACACTCACTAATCCACTCCATCCCTCCACCACCCAAGGAAGCGGCATCCATTACACACTTCACTGCCAGCAATGGGAGGAAGTCTAGCCTTTGTGCAGTCAGTCACACATATGCACACACACACACACACACACACACACACACCATGCACGCACACACTGCTCTCATAATGATAAAATAACATTTCCTCATGCAAGCTGAACGTGTTTAGTGATGGAATAGACATGGTAAAGGGAATGTGTTTACAAAATGTATCACCCTCAACATGTGCATCCACTACACAATACAGCCACCGTCAGTAGTCTGACAGGAACTACCAAACAATGCTCAACATGTGACACAGTTCATCGCTACTCCATCTTTACCAAACAAAGCTCATCACATACATGCTCGACACACAGAGCAGCTGAAATATTGGGACTACAAGCATGCACATTGCCTGAGGCAGCAGGCACTGTATGCTCCAATACCAGTACTGCTCATATACCAAACACTTACATATTCATCCAAGTCTAGAAATAACCCTTTACCTACTAATTAAACATGGATACAGCCATGCTTAAATGTATGAAAGTGGTCTCCACTATCACTCTTTCATTTTCCACACACTGTACTTCAAACATCACCAGCATCATCATGTCATCATCACACACACACCACCTTACCAGTAATAACTAGTGGTGTGCTTGAGCACAACATACGTACATCCACACACATATATATAGACAAACAAATATCCCCGATTTTCAATTGTGTTACCCCTGAGAGTGTCTCGCTCGCTCGCCAATAACTCTACATACTCATCTTGAGGTTGATCAAAGTAAAAAATATCACTTTTTAGTTTAAAATTATTGTTGTTGTTGTTACTATTATTCATTATTATTACTACTATTATTACTACTATTATTATTACTATTATTATTAATATTTGAGCAAGTGCATTTTAATCACATGCACACACACACAAGTAAACACACATACATATACTCATACGTGTCTATACATACATACATACACACACATATACATACATACATGCATACATACATACATACATACATACATACATACACACACACCAGCTCACACACCTGATTGTTGTACTCCCACTTCTGGTTTCCCCCCATGAAGTGGCACATGCGAATGTCTATCTTTGTCTTGTAGGCTCCACGAGGGACATCCAGACACAAGTCATCCTCATACAAGATCTGCTGCAGGTCTGTGAAACCAAAGTCCTAAACAAAAGACGAAAGAAGGGTAACCATGAAGGGGCAGACATGTGAGTGCAAGGGCTGGTTAGTGGATCGAATATCTATAGAGGATAGAACGGGAGAAGGGAGGAAGGGAGGGGGGAAGAGGGGAGAAGGAGATGAAGAGGGTAGGAGGTAAAGAGGAAAGGAGGTGAAGAAGGGGTTGGAGATAATGATGAAGGATAAGAAACCATACAGGGTCAAGAACGAGTGAATGAGTTGTGGGGACAAAGGAATCATGGAGCTAGGGGAACAAGAAGTGGGAGAAATGTTGACAAAAGATGGCCATCACTGATAGTTCACCACAAAGAGGATGAAGAGAGTCAAGAGGGACAAACACAAACAAAAAGATGTGTAAGTACGTGTGTGGGTGGGTGAGCACGGAGGAAGAGGCAGACAGGCACATAATGGCAAGCAAACCTTCCCCCCACATCTCACCCCCCCTCAAAGCTATTCTCTAGATAGTAGGAGCTCCAGGTGAGAGCTTAGCTTCCTCTTGGCTGGCATGCCAATGTGTGCATGGCTAAGGGTGCGTAGCTGGTCATTGAACCAGGAGACTGGGTATATTGTAAACAATAATTCTAAGACGACCAGGGAATACTCCATTCTGCACAGAGTCTATACAACATAGGGAACATCTACAGGGACAGACAGAACAGTGAGAGCCATCAAAGGCATTAGAACTTCTAAAAAAATTTTTTTTATTTGATTGTTTCTAAATTTTGCAAATCTCACAGGAGAACTTCATAGCCATAATTATATTTTTATTAATGTGATAGCAATTACAAATAACATACACATCGTCCCAAACATAACCAACTTCCTCATCATTATCACCTTCTTGGCCACCGAACAAACAAACAAACAAACAACCCTAGGATGATGTGTGCTGTGTTCCACATGCTCCACTCGCACTTGTGCTTACTTATACCTGACCACTCTCACCTAATAGAGTAAGTGAGTAAAACAACCATTACCTGATTTAGACCATGTCCATGACACACATATATTCCCATTGTCTTGCCTTCACGGTTGCCGAGAGTGTCCAGGCAATAATTGCTTCCTGGATTACGGAGCTATATAACAACAACAACAACAACAACAACAACAATATTGATCGTACTGAGGTTGACAATATGCCTAAAAGTGAAGGCGTAAACAGCAAGGAATAGTTTCTAATCGTTAACAAAAGACAGAAGAAGAATCTACACTTTAGAATAATGAACTGTCACAACAAAAAATCAAATTTTTACGAAACATATATAAACAACAACAAAAACAACAACAAAGAAAGCAATAGTTTAAGACATTTGAAATTCAGAGTCCACAAAGTTGACCAGTGTCATATGTTAATGGAGGTGTTTTTAAGAAGAGGTGAGCTACAACTACATGAATGATAATGCTCTCACTGAAGTACTGAAGTGTCAAGTCTGTTTCTTCTATTTATGTAGACTTAATATTGAGTAAGGGTATCCAATGGGAAACTCATTATACAAGGAAAGTAGTATTAATTGACTCTAACAAAATCACACACACATACACACACACAAAAAGAAAAAGAAAAAAGAAAGAAAAAGGGAAAGAAAAAAAAAAAGAAAAAAAAAAGAAAAAAAAAAGAAAGAAAGAAAAAAAAAACATTGACAAGTGGTGTTGGTCTTCATTATTATATTTTTAATTGGCTTTACAATCTAAGTAAACAAATACCCCAACAACAACAACAAGCCCACTATGATGTCACACCCACATCCTAACGCCATGTTCGACCCCACTCACCGATCCTCCATGCCACAAGTTGGAGCCCGGCAGTGCCAGCTCTGGATATACAGTGTCCAGGAACCACTTGAAGGACTTGCAGTGGAGCCGCTTCCTCAGTTCCAGCCTGCCGGTGATGTTGCCGTAGTTCTTATGTCTTATGCCAGGTCTCTTGGCGTAGTAATACTCCTTGTACTCGTCCATCCACGCCTCCAGCAGGCGCATGTTATTCTTGGTCAGGGTGTCGCTGACGCCCCCGGGGAAGGAGTTGGGGTTGCGTGCTCTGAAGATATGGCCCACGTGGGAGCACGGGATGATTTCCAGCTGCCCACCACACATCCAGATCTATTCACATATGAAGAAAAGTTGTTGTTTTTATTCAGTTAAAAACCAAAAAAACAAAACAAAAAAAAACAACAACCCAAAACAAAAAACAAAAACAACAACAACAACAAACAATAACAACTCCCAGACTGATAGTATACAAGAAAATATTGAAGGTACAAAGGACAAGGGAATAAAAATGATCTTCCCTCACCCAATTGGAAAACTGAATTCCTGACACATTACAACAATTGAAGATAAAGAGTATGAGGAGGGATATCGTGAGTGAGTGTGTGTGTGTGTGTGTGTGTGTGTGTTGGTAAGGTGAGTATATTTTTCTACAATTTTACACATGTATGTACGCAGAAAGAACATAATTTCTTAGTTTCTTTCCTTTCTCATTAGATGTATTCTATTCTCATAACTTCACATACACTGTATGTAATTTCTTTTTTTTTTATTACTAAGTCACTGATAAAGTGACTAAGTCACTGATAAGTGACGCTATATTATTGTATTGGAATACTTATTCCAGTTAAATTTATGAATTAAGTTGATTGTAAATACATACTCTAAAAGAAATCTCCAGATTCTCAGCTCCCCATATATCCATGCCAGGATCATAGGCTCCAATTTCAAAGAAGTAAGACCTGGAGATGGCAAATAATCCACCAGCCATCGTGGGAGACTTCACCTCCCTGTATACATACACAAGCATACATGATGACTGCACACACACACACACACCCTCCATTGTAGATGATAATTCAGCCACTAAGGTCTAGCCGCAACCATGACACAGCCAAGAGTAACAAGACAACCAGAGCAAAATGGCCAGTTACACACACTGTGAACTGACACTCTTGTGGAACTCAATGAAGTGAGGCAACTCACAAGCCATAACAAAATAAGGGACAGCTAACAACCTCATCCCATCCCCATCCCCCCCCCAAGCTACCGGACCAGTACTACATTAGGTAAAGGGTCGTCACAGCTACACCATACCACCCCATCCTCCTCTAGTCCAGTCTACTAAGACTCACATGGACGGATCACCAGCTCTCCTGTCCATCTCGTACTTGGGAATCTTCCTCCACTTGAACACCAGCCCCCAGTTGAACCCGCCCCTGTTGCCTACGTCGCCACGCCCACTGTAGTACTCTATGGTCTGGGAGTTGATGTTATCGATGACCGGACACACGACCGTCGACCTGTCCTTGTGGATCCTCTCCAGCATCGGCTCCAGCCAGCCCTGGTTACACTCGCAGTGAGAGTCCAGGAAGACGATGACGTCTCCTTTGGCCACATTAGCACCTGCCATGCGCGCTCGAATCAGACCTTCTCTCTGTCTGAGACGAACGATCCTCAGCTTTGGATCCGTGTCCATCCAGTCCTCCAACTTGGAACCTAGATCATCTGCAGGAACAGGAATGACACGCCCACTAATAGTATAATGAATGATCTAGAAGTGCATGTGAAATACAATACACTGCGAAGACTCTTTTTCTATTCTATCGACAGATACTAAATCAGGTAATCCCCATAAAAATAGAATAGGATATCTGATGATCCTGTTCCAAATGACCCAATATCTATAACCATTACCACACTCTCCATTTTACCTGACAGTTTAGCATCATTGAATGCTCAGACATACCGTGATCACTGAAGTCGTCCACTAGTATGACCTCCTTCAGGAGGTGAGGAGGAGATCTGTTCATGATGCTAGTCACAGTTCTGAGTAATACGGTGAAGGCTTCATTCCGGAATATCACCACCACTGAGGTTGTCGGTAAGTCCTTGGGGTACTTTTTACTCAAACATCTGCATAACAATGTCAAAACAAATAATAATAATAATTAATAATAATACACATACATACAAATACAACAAAAAAATCATCACATGAAGTTTATACTACTTGCTACATCTCACACAGATTGACCTAGTAAGTTGACGACCCTTTACCATTTCACCACTGTTGCCCCGCACCTTGAATGTCTATTGTCTGGAATGCTCCTGTCTAGTGGAATGCGGTCACTTCTGTACTGGTTGAAACCATTCTTATTAAACCCAACCTTCTCCTCTTCCTTTTCTTCATCCGTTCTTGGGTCCAACCTCATTCCCCATTTCCTAAATGACCAACAAACATAACTAAAAAAAAAATATTTCATACATAAGAAAGAAAGCCAACATTCTCTTAAACTGAAGTCCCTTCTTGAAAGAGACTGGACAAAATTATAAAACACATGAAAGTTTAAGACCAAAATAACTAAGCCACTTAGAACAAAGGATGTTATAGTCATTTTACACTTACATCCATATTTCAATAGCTCCTCCCTGGCCTTCAAGAAAGTAATATTTCCTGTTTTATGAACCTATGTAATTACGCTTTATTCCAATTGTTAAATCCCCACATGCACATAAACTTAAGATTTCTGCGAACCCAAAACCTCAAGGGAGAGGCATAAGAATCTCATACTACAATTAGAAATTTAGTGGGGGGGAAGAACTATTTATTAAATTCATTGCCTCGGGTGTGGCCCTTTCTAGCTGTCACAAGCAAATTGATAACATAACTTAAGACAAAATTGTGTGTTACTGCTGTGGCGGCCTTGTAAGTTCCAGTACATGCACACACAGCACACATACCACACTAGCACCCTGCAAATGGTATTCTGCGTGCTACACTACCTTACCTATGAACCTCAGTGTTTTGTTGGTACCCTATCACCATACCTACACAGATGGAGATGCATGCAGGAGTGTTCAGACTGTATCTAGGGACTAGGGCCAGGTATCTATGGCATCATAAAGCACATGCGTTATATCCTATGCCACACTCATTACTACTGCTAAACTTTCTGACGTCCAATGCCGGTTTTATCAAAGTCACACTGAGCATTGCTGCTCTAGCTACATCATCTTCATCAGATATGTGCTAGACTTGCATTCTTAGCTCTAAGTCCCTCCCACAACCACACCCACTAACTGATGTGCAAGCATCAGTTTTAAAAGAACTCACATTCTCAGCTGCTCCTCCACAGACTCGCGCCGATGGAATTTGACAACCTTTACCGGATTCATAGATTTGGTGTAGACAACCACCAGAGCCGTCCAGCCGATGAAACCGCATACAAACAGTACATACATGCACACTCTCCGACAGTGCAACCTCATTCTGGCAAGAAGTTATGGAAATGGTAGATTCTTGTTGGCTTTCTCGTTCGTAGGTAATGAAAGAGATAATGAAGTAAATGATCTGGAGGGAAAACAAAAAACAACAACAAAATTTAACAACAGGATACAGGATTTTTCGCTGGGGGTGGATGACAAAAATACACACTACTTTGATGCACATGCCTATGAGAGAGTTATACCTCACACCGGTAAGGTATGGCCACATGCATGAATTTATAGTCATAGAATTCAATCAGCCAATGTATTATACTAACTTCCAAAAGGGAGGGGAGAGATCCCAGGGCCAGCCCCACTCTGTACGAAACCCTGTACTATCATGTTACAAAGTGACTAAACTGGAATGTGTCTATTCATTTCTTGTTATATTGATAGCAATTGTTTGTAGTTGAATTTGAAATATTATTCACGGAGTCAGTTGAACGTGTCAATGCTGTGCCAATAACAAGGAGCAAGGCGGCTGTAAACAAAACATATCATCAGGGTTCCCACTCACTCACTCAATAATATCACATCATTCCTGTGGTAACACTTGATTATATAAAGTGTGTGTGTGTGTGTGTGTTGTATGGGTGGCTGTGTGGTGTAGTGGTTGTGTCCTTTGCTCAGGGCCTCAGGTCCCGAGTTCAAGCCCAACTCTGGCAACTTTCCATCTGGTTTTTCTTCCTCTGCCTCCCACCAGCCCCACCAGTCCCACGACCTGTGGGGCACCTGGAATTTTCTGGGGTGCAAATTCAAAGCCTTTTCTTATGAAACAGCAATGGTCCAGGTGGGACTTTGGGTGCCCACACCACTTGCTGTGAGGAATGGCCTGTTCTCCTGCGAGCTCTTAGCCCAGCTCCAAGAGCTTTGCCAACAGGGCTCATAGTGTTTGATCAGTGCATGGGCATCCTGGCTCTGCCAGGTGTATGGAACCCACTGGCGTTAGCGAGAGAATTTGCATTTGCATTATGTGTGTGCGTGCGTGTGGACATGGTGTTGGAATAAACGACACAATAACATAAACTGATTAAGAGCTAATCATGTCATTGAATCTGTCCGCAACAAAAATCCAATAAAAGCCCATGAACAGCCTCGACTCTATACCACTCCAACACTATACCTCCAGAATAGAACGGAATAAAATGCCACTACCACCAGAGCTGCTTGTCATTCAGCAACTTTGAGACACTGCCACATACACAGACAGCCAGACAAGGTATTCATTCCCACCAGTCGTTCGCCACATCTTCGTGAAGAACTTCAATGGCGGGGCAGGCGTGTTGGCTAGAGTCAAGGTTGTTCAAACCCCATTCATGGAACACCTCCCACCCATTAGTGGTATGCAGAGTAACATCTGAGCTAAGTGATTGGCAATCTTACCAAAGAGAGCCATGATATCTGTACCAGTACATACCATTACATCTTACCATCACACCACATGGTCAGTCTAGGCCACAGACAAGTGATTGCATTGAAATTAGTACATAGATGACATGTCTTAATTGCTTAGTGATATTAGGAAGTCTGTGATAGCAAGACCTTTTTTACCCTGTGACCAGGATTCACCAGGAACAGACCATCCTAGTAATAAGTCACATATAAAACATAAGCCTCAACAGACACCCAGATGCATGTTTGCCCACAAGAACTGAGCCATTTTCCCTGTAGTCCATGAATACATTGTTGATGAAGGAATCAAACATTGACTGAAAATAAAAACAGCCTTCAGGGAAGGATAAACTAAAAACAGTTTCTATAGAATTTAGAAATTGATTGGAGTTTTTAAGTCCTATGAGAGACTTGCGACTGTCTTCCTCAGTACACTAAAGGATCTTTACTCTTCTCTAATGTTTATTGCTTGATTCTAGACTAAATGAGTATATTAATAATGTAACAACTGCTTTGGAAAAGACAAACAAATAAACAATAATGACAACCACAACAAAAACTATACACAATATCTGATTGTTTCATTAGTCAGTCAAATCAAGGAATAAACACTCGAGTTGCTCGATTACTGCAAGAAGTCTGAGCAGAAAATTAATCCTGTTTTCCAAGCCTAAAGCTAGTTGGGCGGAGCCCGACCGCTTCTAAAGGGGAGAGGTCGGGTAACAGGCCTATAAACGGTTTTGTTTCCCGCTGCAACGTACGTTGCAGTCTAATCAGATCACAGCGCGGTTAAAAACTAAGTGAATGGGTGGGCGAGTAGGAATACGTCTACGTGGCAGGGAGACACTTACTCGCAGGGAGTAACGCGCGTGGGTGTAAAGACTGCCTACAAATCGTAAATCCCACGCAATCTGTTCGTGACTTCATAATTTGCCGATTCAGCAAGAACAAATCGGGATATAGGCCCAACCTCCTCTCTCAGGTTAGGAGGTCAGGCTCCGCCCAACTAGCCTAAAGCTGAATGATAATCTAGGCACTACCAACTTTCGGTTGGTCAGGCTTTCATAGGTGTGGTCAAAAGAACAGAAGGAAGGAATAAATAATAAATCAGACAGTACACAGCCAGATATATTGAATTTAAAACTGGAGCAGATACTTAAGAAATGAATATTCATATATCCCTTGACCAATTATTTAAATATCCGAAATAGCACTGATATAGGTGGTACACTCCACCATAGAATAAAAGAACACAAGAGAGCAGTTCTTTCAGACAGCACCTATTTCACTTCTGCAGCTGCAGATCATGCAAGCAAGAACAATCACATCATAGACTGGGGCAAAGTCATAGACTCACATATGTAGCAATCAATACCAAAGATGCTATTTAGAGTCTTGGCACATCAGAAATAAGAAGAGTTCTATGAAGTGAAGGATTACTACCACCAGTTTACAACTGCCTCTCATTCTTAGAATTACTGGGGCACCCTAACGCTCATTTTATCCTCAGGCTTCTTCCCACAGTGATGTTTGATACATGTTCATCTACTCAGACTCCTTTTAATTTCAATCATTTTTTATACTAATGAGGGCCACTGTATAGTGTGCCAAAACGTTTCTATTATAAAATTTATGGCTACTGAAGTTAACAATAAAGATTTGTTTATGGGAAAATCTAGCAACCAGGACTATTTGAAGTACTATAACTAGCAACTAGCAGGAGAGAGCTTCAGCTGCATACAAATTCTAGCATTGAAGTAGATCCCTAGCATCCTGACAATTAAATTAATACCTGCTCTGTGTCTAAAATATCCGTGCTATCAGGATATTCCTTCCAAGCACTTCTAAAAAAAAAAAAAAAAAAAAAAAAAAACAGAGAGAGAGAGAGAGAGGATTAGAGAAGTGATTTCACCAGCTCCCACTGTGATTCCGCACATGTGAGAAAAATTTTGTAGGAACAACCGTTAATATAATGTCACACCTTCCCCCATGTAACATACCAGAGGAATGGTGTGTACCAAAGGGCTAATTTACCAAATCACATATCCTAGTTAGTCATCCCTCGAACCAATGGTTGGGAACAGTCGAACATTGAGTACACATACACAATATGCACGTGGTCACTCTACCAACAACCACAATTTACATTTCATTCACGCAATCAAGTGGAAACGCATCTCTTTGAACTTTGTATAATCATATATATATATATATATATATACACACACCAAAACCTCAATTGAGACTTGTTTGTGAGTGGCTCACTTCGCTCTCCCAAACACACTCCCAGAAATGCTAACCCTCAGTTCCTGTTGTGCGTTAACACTCCCAGCTAAGCCAACCAAAGTAACTCAAATGTGTGTCAAATGGTAACCAACCAATCAACCACTGTTAGAAAGTAAGCTTTACTCACTTGACCACAGAATGAACATAAACAGAGAGTAAAACCCTATAAAGTTAGACTTCCATTTCCGGGAAAAGAATTGAAGGAAATACAACAAACAAACTTAGTACAGTACATGGCCAAGCACACATTAGTGCAAACTAGTACAAACTAGTACACACATCATCAAGGCCAGTAGTCTTATTGCAGTCTTCATTCAAGACACCTGAAAAAGCAGATTACATGCCTTCGTAACAGAATTTCCAGAGGGGGGCTAGGGAGAAGGGGGCTAGGGAGAAGGGGGTTAGGGAGAAGGGGACTAGGGAGAAAGGGAGGTAGGGGAGAAGGGGGGGTTAGGGAGAAGGGGGTTAGGGAGGAAGGGGTTAGGGAGAAGGGGGTTAGGGAGAAGGGGGTTAGGGAGAAGGGGGTCAGTGTAGGGACTAGGGAGAAGGGGTTGTTAGGGAGGAAGGGGGATTGGGTTTAGGAGAAGGGGTCAGGGAGAAGGGGTAGAGGGGGTTAGGGAAAGGGGGGAGAAGGGGTGGGTTAGTGGAAGGGACTAGGGGTGGGAGAAGGGAAGGGTTTAGGGGGGGGTTAGGGAGAAGAGAGGGGACTAGGGAGAAGGGGGGTAGGGAGAAGGGGTTAGGGAGAAGGGAGAAGGGGGTTAGGGAGAAGGGGGTTAGGGGAGAAGGGGGACTAGGGAGAAGGGGGTCAGGGGAGAAGGGACTGGGAGAAGGGATAGGGGTTAGGAAGGGATTAGGGAGAGGGTTAGGGGAAGGGGCATTAGGAGAAGGGGGTTAGGGAGAAGGGGGTTAGGGAGAAGGGGACTAGGGAGAAGGGATTAGGGGAGAAGGGGGTTAGGGAGAAGGGGACTAGGGAGAAGGGATTAGGGAGAAGGGGGTTAGGGAGCCGGGGGAAGGGCGGGGCTAGGGAGAAGGGGACTAGGGAGAAGGAGGGGCCGGGGGTTAGGGATAAGGGGATAGGGAGAAGGGGTTAGGGAGAAGGGAACTAGGAGAGGGTTCGGGATTAGGGGGAGAAGGGGGGGGTTAGGGAAAGGGGAATAGGGGGTTCGGGAGGGGACTAGGGGAGGGGGTAGGGCGAGGGGGAAGGGGGACTAGGGAGAGGGGCTAGGGAGAAGGGGTTGAGGGAGGGGGGAGTGACGGAAAGGTGTGAAACCCATATTGAATTAACGAGGAATGTGCTTGGCACAGAAAAATTGACTGGGATTGACATGAGATCACTGTTGGTCTGCTAGTGGTTGTGGACATAGGTCTGTCTATAGGATCAATTGTTCCAAACAAACAAACAACAAACAGACAGGACTAGTACTGCATCCCTATAGTTCCAGGTTCCCTAAACGAGTACTGAAACCCACATGAGTATCATCCATATGACTGGTTCCCTAATAAGTACTGAACCCCATCATGAGTACTGCATCCCTATAGTGTACGGTTCCCTAACGAGTACTGAAACCCCATCACGAGTACTGCATCCCTATGGTACTGGTTCCCTAATAAGTACTGAATCCCATCATGAGTACTGCATCCCTCGGGTGCATGTAATCCATAATGTGCATTCATACACAATAAAATTGAATTACAGGATTAGCCCATGAGTTCCTCACAAGTTGGCCAGTCAGTAAGGCAATTCTCAGTAAGTATGCACCATGTACTAGATCCCATCCAATATTAAGCCATTAGCTATTCATTACCGTGTGGGATACCTCAAGCCACAGAGACACGGTCCATTTGACAGCTTTGCATATACCAGGCACTACAGAAATCCCTTACCTCCCACTAGGGGTTTAACGAGTTTAATAGATGGAAGAGTGCCAATTTAATGCACACCATCCCAAAACCTAAGTAAGGAAGGAAGGAAACTAACACACAATTCATACAACTAACACATTACTGTCATCCTCACCCACCCATTTTTGTTCCACAAACACGGCATTTCTATGGAATACAAGTGCTACGGTACAAAGTACAGTATAGTGTGTATGAATGTGCACATGTGCTTATTGCGTGATTATTTGTAAGCTCAAACGTTATATCACCGGCAAACACTAATTTTATACTCCAAATAAATGACACAAGTCCCAACTGCAACAGTACTTCATACAAACCGCTACACGCATGGGACTCGTTGCTGTTGTTTTTACATTGGTTGCTGGGGCACCTCAATCAAACACAGAGATGTGACCTTCAGAAGTTATACTACTATGTTTTTCATATAGAATACATCCACACATACATTTTACATACACAACCTACATCAACATGCACACACACAAACAACTAACACATAACACACACACAAACCACCTGAATCAACACATACACACGAGGACGCCTATGCATTAAGCAGGCACAGTGAGCCCTGCAAGCAAAGCTCCTGGAGCCGGGCTAGGAACTCGCAGGAGAACAGGCTTTTCCTCATAGCAAGTGGTGTGGGCACCCGAAGTCCCACCTGGACCATTGCTGTTCAGAGAAAAGGCCTTGAGTTAGCACTCCAGAAAATGCCAGGTACCCAATCACAGCTGGGTGGACTGGTGGGGCTGGTAGGAGGCAGATGGAAAATCAGATGGAAAATTGCCTGAGTTGGGCTTGAACTCGGGAACCTGAGGCCCTGAGCCCAGGACACAACCACACATATTCACACACGCACACCACATACATACCACACGCACACACCACATACTCACTCACACACACACACACACACCACACACACACACACACACCACATACATACACACCACATACGCACATCAAGTATAATACTGATTTTTAATTTTGTTTGTGCAAGTGGCAAGTCCTGACAGCGGATTTGATTGTTGGTCAATAACACACAAACACACTGGCCATCTAAACTGGCACAATAGCTATAATTGTCCATTAAACTGTCTCCTCCAGTCTGCCATAACAGTATCTAACTTTACTTTCAGTCTTAATGTTTATCAAAGATTTCATCCACATGAAAAGTTTCACATCCTTCAATTATATTAAGACAATTCAATAAAGCAACATGAAAATAAAACAAACAATGACGCCCCCAAATTAAACAACAACACGTGTGGCGTTTAGATTTAATCACACAACATGTTTGTAGTACGAAACAAATAATACTATTGTCCATGCAGATAAACTAACCACAATCATCAGCCACACACACACACACGCACACACACACACACTCTTTTGCTAACCAAATCATCTCCCCCTCTCTCCCATCCCACAATCATTCTCAAACCTCCCCCCTTCCCCCCCAAACTAGTCATCATCAGGTATATTAAAATAGTTTGCAATAAGCCACGCTCAAGTCACCACCATGTCTTCATGGGCTACTTCAGTGCCCTGAGCTCAATAGCCACAAGAGGAAAACTCCCATAGAAGGGACATTATACAACGAAAGTGTGTGCATTGTATACCGTGTGGAGGCCAGCTACTTCTAAAGTCTTGAACGGTAAGTTGGATAGATGCCAAAGATGGCAAGTTCGCCCACAGACTGAGGAAGGAGTGTCTACCAGTGGCCACTGCTGATCTGAAGTGACATGTTTCCAGTGAGATATTGACCACAGTGAGGTTTGAAATCAATTAGCAGTCTACAAGTCTATCACAATTGCTAACACTTTGCGGTCACTAAGTCTTTCATGTCGACACCTTTTTGAGGATAAAATATTGAGCCAGTGAGGGATATCAAATAGTTGCTATAGGTTCACAACTCTTGTCACTTCCAATGCATGCTATTCTCATAGAGTGAGTGACCCCTTACCTTACTCACATTTAGAACTGACCAACCACATTATACTGACTGTAATATCACAACAGAAGGAAAGATAGTAAAACTCAACGATTCCATCAAAGGTGACATCTGTATAGCATCCTAGACTTCAACCACTATTGACTTTACAACATGTAAAGCTGCTAAGTTAACCTAATGTATCATTCAGCAAGTTTACTTGAGATGTGACAAGAAGGCTAATAATAATTCACTTGTTTCATTACTCCCGAAGTGGAACATATGATTACAAACACCCAGATCCACTACGATTACTCAGTGCATAAATAAAAGAGCTAAAATTTAGATGATTTGAATAGAACAAGCAAAAAATATTGTAAGCAAAAGCATATCACTCATAGGAAGTAAAATGGGTCATGCAATTATATTTGTGGCTTTTCTATAATGTGGCCTCTATCATAGGATTAATCATTGTAGCTAATGCTTCAGGCGAGATGGCTCCCGTTTAGCCAACTGCAAATAAGAAAATAACACAAAAGTACCTTAGTATTCTTTTCGCAGTCTATTGTAACGTTGATAACTTCCTCTGTCTCAATAGCAGCTCTAAAACACAACTCATCATCTGTTCCCTTACAGGACCATCACGGGAAAAAAACACTTACAAGAATCTCGGCTTCATTTTGGACTTCCAGGCAATACCTTTTTTTTCCCGCTAATAAGAGGTGGAGTCTTATATTTAACCTTTGGAACCCTTTACCGGGAGCGGGAAACTGGCGGGAATAAATGTTGTCTGGAGAAGTGTGAACTAAAGAGGCGATGTCGTCCGCAGTTGACATTAAAATGGAGCCCAGAGAAGACGAGGTGGATGAAAAGAATGTGGAGGCGGTAGCGCGGACACATTTTGCGGATGACTACGACAGAGCACAGTTGCCCCACTTGCTTAGAATTTATTACACTTGGCTATTTCCTTATGACAAATATTTCGATTGGCTTCATTATGGTGAGTAGCTAGCTATATTAGGTATTGCAATGAGGTAGCCTAGCTAATATAATCAGCTAGGTATTTATATTAGAACAAATTTCATGTTTCATCTACCAACCCAATATTCCTATAGCTAGCTACATACAACTGTATATTGTATGGTTATTCAACTATGAAAAGAGCTTATAATGAGCCACTCAAATAAACCTATTTTTAAGAGACCCTTTACCAACATTTAGCCACTAAACTAAGAGGAAAGGGCTTGGGAGCATGCAATGCGTCGACTTGTTTTGCAACACTCCAAAAAGGTATATAATTTCAATAAGCTTGCAGGTAATTGTAGCACCCTTTATGTGGTGCCACAGAACATGTCAATGTATTGAATATTCCCAGACCCTTTCTTTCTAAGCGTAGCAGTTAAAAGTTGGTAAAGGGTCTGGTTATGCGAGACTATGTAACAGCATGCTTGTGCTACTAATAAGCCACACATACATCCTATATATGCAATGTATGTACTGTGGAACACTTTGTTTAGCCTATTTTAATAGAGCTCTTAAAAACGACAGCACTTTGTTGATGAATTACTACCTATTTTAAATTTGCAACACAACCTACGATATTTCAGAAGTATAAGCTAATAAACCTGTCAACGTTGTTGCAGAATACACTTGCAAATTAACTAAACTTTATTTCTTAAGTGGGAGATTGGAAACTAATGAAGTAAGTTGAATGGCAGATTGTTGTTATAATCAGTTTTGCTGCACCAATTGTTGTTATCCATCACGCCCACTGATTTGTTGTGTTCAGGTAGTAAAGACATGTTCAGCCATCGTGAATTCTCGTTCACTCTGGAGAATGACATTTACTTGCGCTACCAGTCGTACGACAGTAAAGAGGCCCTGGAGGAAGGCATCAAGAAGAACATGCCCTACAAGATAGACATTGGAGCCATATTTTCTGTCAAGGTAAGTATCTGGTCTGCTATTCATTCATTATCACATGCTGTACAGTGAGGCAGAAATGGATGGCATCATGAGCTAGCCAAGCTAACATAGCTTTAAGTGGAATCAGTGGTCATTCAAATGTAGTGTGTTTGAAAACGCTTCTGTCTGATTTGCTGTTATACTGCAATGTAAATTCACTCAGTGATAATATTTATTTTTTCCTTAGCTATTTCACTCAAATTTTTTTTTTTACTGATTATAAAAATACCAGAAAGTTAAGATGTAAGTGCCAGAATACTGTAGTGGATGAGTGACTTCTTCAGATCAAACTCAAACTTACACTTTTAAATGTTTAAGCATGACTTAGCTTCCTTAGCTTTGAAGCTATTCCTGATGCTTAAATATCTTTCTCACTCTCAATGTTAAGACATACACTGTACAACTCTACTACCATATTATGGTAGTAGAGTTGTACAGTATAACTTTTTAAAATGGCACAGTTGAACAGCATGAACCAGGGTCGGCTAAACCACTGGGGCCATGGCCCACCACTAATTAGGGTAAAATGAAAAATAATAATTTAAAATATTATAAAATAAATAAACGTGTATGCTCTAGACCATCTCAGTGGTATTTAAGTGTCGTCCATGGTAACATGATAATTGTATGATTTTTTTTTACTTTTTTTTTTCTGCAAAGAGAATCAGCAAGAAAAGAATTTTTAAAGCAAGTTAGTTAACCGATTATCGCCGAATTACGCGTTTCCGCGTCAAGCACGAGGGTGCTTCACAGCGCGGGTTACGCATTTTTGCGTAACCGCCATAGTACCCGCTTCAATTAGCTACCAGCAGCAATCGCAAGTGTTTCAAGAGCTCCCACAACGCCGTAGCGATCCTCCTGTGAGGTAAGTGTAAGGGAGGCAAGGTTTTAATGACCCTTACCATAGAAATTTTTTTATTATTTGTAGATTGAAATTGTAGCACTGTTTGTGTATATAGAAAATCAAAGTTACAAAAAAAAAATATGTATAGCTATAACTAATAGACAAAAATATTTATCAATTATTAATGTGATATAAAGTTGTTAATAAAATTTAAAGACTGCCAAGAAGTCTTCATAGAGGGCTGTGATGAAGAATTTTATGATCTCAAAGAAATAGAGATAGAATAAGGCAGAAGACTTCTCAGTGTAGAGGTCCGTGGCCAAGAAGTCTTCATGGAGGGCAGCAATGAAGAATTTGATGACCTGGAGGAAATAAAGGTTGAAAAAGGCAAGCTATTTTAGCTTCGTTTGTTCATACACAGAGGGTTATATAGATTTTGAACAACACTAACCACAAAAAGGTCAAGTTATTATTGCATGAGGATACAGACTTTCTTCCTCCCAGTTCTTCCCTACTTGAAGGTGCCCATAAAATGGATTTCTTAGGAGAAAGTTTCTCAGGTATGAAGAGAAGGATGTGCAATCTATGTCAAGAACAGTAACAACAGACACATCATGGTACGGTACAGTGGTGATTATGGGGTGTGGCTTTGTCACCATGGGAGTTCAATCGGACTGCTTCACAGTATTATCAGAAAAAAATCCTAGAATTGCAAACACAGTAGTCTATATAATTGCTTGTTATGTTATATATTATATTATCCTAGTATATGGCTCACACAAAAAAAATAAACAGCCAAAATCCATAGTTGCTGAATTATTTCAAAGCAAGCGGCTGGTGAACATTTAAAACAACAATATATAGCTATGAAACATGAGGTCTTAGCCTAAACTTTTACAATACTGATGCTAACAATGGTATACTTACCTTGAAGCTTGTAGTTTCCAATGAGTGCGCACTTCATACACTTCAAACGCCTAGAAACTAAACAAAACTTAGCCCGCGGGGAGAGGAAGGCTTTAGCTTCAATCAGTTAATACATCGCCGTCGGTTACTTCGAAGCGTATTGCCTCTAGACAAGAAAAAGCTCAGGCGGTTCAAGCCTCGAGGTGACGGTCACGATTTCTTGTAAACAATTTCGGAGTACGTGCACGTAATCGCGAATCAATTTCAGGCAATCACAATGCTGCCATGGAGTTCAAACAGAGTGTGCAGCGTGTTCACCTTCTAGTTACTAAATTTTGAGCTTCAGAGTCTTACAATTAAAAAAATTCGGGCAGTTTGACACTCAAAACGTAAGAGTTCCGGCAGCCATATTTAAAAAAATAATAACATGCTTCCTTTCCATTTTTTATCACAGGAAGTGCTACGTCACATCAATGTATGATATTGGATAATAGATTTTTTTAAATCGGAGAAGTGCCAACTGAATGATGGGCACCATATGGCATTTGTGCCAGTGAATGAGTTAAAAAGGAAATTAACAATACTTCTTTACTTTATTGTGGTTTTATCATATAGAATCTTACAAATAAACGATCAAGCAAAAACATGGAAATTATGTTACAATAATGTGTCCCACCATTGAAAATGAGCTTCCTCCAGGCCTGTGTAGGCATATAGAATTTGTTATTCTTGGTGCAAATAATTTGGTACAGGGTCATCAAAATGACTAAGTAATATTATGTAACCAGGAGCGTTTGTGGCTGGATCCATCCAGGATAGCATGTTGCAGCCAGATTATTGAAAAGGTGCAGATGGTGTGCTTCTAACTGCATGCAGGCTTAATACATGATTAATTAAAAAATATAAAATATAAAAAGTACATTTATCTTGCATTTTTCTTTCCATAGTAGAAAAGAAGAGAGCCACAGAAGACGGTTTATTATAGAGATAGCTAGCTATCTAGGCATATAAAGTAGAGGCTTGGGGATGTCCTTTCCTTATTCCTGGAGTGCAAGTTGTATTTGTGGTGATATAATGGAGTTATAGTTATAGTGTATGTGTGATAGCATCAATTGTGTCAGAGCGTGTTAGTGCCAGCAGTTGAGAGTCTTGCTTATCGTCTTCCATCTGGCTTTCATCGTCATGCATGCGTTCTTTCTTCTTCCTGCACTTCAAGGTAATGCATGTCAAGATGTCTTGCTTGACCTTATACTGGAAATAGAAGACAAAGACATGAATGAAAGGAATGATGACAAGCAGAGTAGCCAGGATCAGTAGGGATGTCTTCAGGGGCTTTTCTCTGTAATCCATAGCCTTGTATATATTACAACCAGTGATGCTGTAATATATTCCAGTGAAGACGATGTAAATAGTGCTGTAAATTATGGGATATATAACATGTAGAAATCTCAGGGGCACTCCAGACACCCACAGGTCTACTAGAGCGATGATGCCATTAATGATGTGAACGTTGGCGTCGTTAAAACTGACATGATCGCCATCTGATAGTATTATCCAATAGTAGATGACTACCAGGAAGGACATCTCGTTACCCACCACAAACAGCGGACCCTGGATCATGTGATACCACTTGGCTGCCTTCTTGAAGTGTTTTTGTTGTGGAGTGGGAGGTGTTACTGACGGGAGAAGTACTTCATTTGTTTTTCTTAGCCGCTTGACCAAGGTAGCGATGCATGGGCCTACAAGTGTGGCAGTGACGGTAAAGGCAGAAACTAGGAGATAGCAGTTCAAGGTCACAAAGGTCCAGTTAGTGAGGTAGATAAGATACTTGTAGTTTTTTGACTGTTTTATGCTGTAAACTAGTCCAATTAGGAAATAGAGGGCCAGAAACCATCTGTAGATTAGATATAACACTTGGTAGGGCTTCCTAAAAGGCAGCAACTGTCATATAGAAAGAAAAAAATCTGATAGAATAGAACTGACTATGACTTTAGACTTACTGCTGAGTAAGCAAACACTCTCCAGTCATGGTGGTGGAAGAAGATGTTGTGACAGCAATGGTGTCTGAGCCTTTGTCTTGTGCAAAGTCTTTGCTCTGAGCTTACTTCCATTGTCTCCAACTATCTAGTAATCTGACGAGTATTGTGCTAGTACACTTGTATAAGTTTATCCGAGTTACTCATGTATTTGTGTGCGTTTATGGAAGTCTTGTGTAAACTTTGTAAGTCATGTGACAGACTTGTGCTTGTTGCTTATTTGGCAATGAATTGTGGATGCCTCCCAAATATATTTTCTGTAAACTGAGATAAAATTCTGTCATGCTAGAAGTGTTTATACGACTGATTAGTTGCCATCGGGAATAGGACACATTCAGAACCACTAGTTTCAATGAAGCCACCATATGGAGCGAAATTACAAAATGGGAGGGAGAAGTTTTATATAAGAACAGAAAAACAGCAGCTTCTATTGTAGACATAGAGAAGTATGTGAGGTCCAGTATAAGAAGAATACATATGTCTTGCATGTGTGGACAGTTCTATGAGGATAAGATCAGGTGCTGAATCACTGTTTTGAAAGACAATTTTTTGGCGACTACATTTTTTTCTTGGCAATTTCAAAAAATTTTTTTAGCATTACTAGAATCTCAATGAAGTGTATATTTGGGGGACTAGAAGGAAAACTGATTGCCTGTTACATATGTACATGGTAAAGGTTGATTTCACCAAAAATGTGTACAATGATTAATGTTACTACATTTTCTATAGTAACTATCCTAACAGAGTTTAATAAGGGTGTAAGTTTGTTTTGTTTTCAAGTGGTTATGTTGCAACACAATAACTCTTGTTTATGTATCTTTATTTTTATTTTGCCTTGCTCACATACATCACTTATTTTACATTGGATTCATACATACATACATACATTCATACATACATACATACATACATTCATACATACATACATACATGCATGCATTCATAAGCACATACTTACTTGCATAAATGTTTCTCCTCATAGCCTTCTATGAAGAGTCGAGTCCAGCAGGCCAACTTCAGACCCATGCAGAAGGAGCTTGTGTTTGACATTGACATGACAGACTACGATGACATCAGGACGTGTTGCCAGGAAGCCAACATTTGTCAGAGTTGCTGGAAGTTTGTTACTATCGCAATACGAATCATTGACAGAGCCCTTAGAGGTGAGGGAGCTCGAGCTTACACTGTGTGAACACCATTTTAAAAAATCTTGGTTCACTGTTTGTTTGTTTTCGTTGTTGTTTTTTGTTGTTATTGTTTTGTTTTCTCTGTAAGGTATTTACTGGTTATTAGAAAGAATTTTTAGTTGACACATCTTAGTCAAATAATCAAGTTTCTTCTTAGATGACTTTGGGTTCCAGCATTTGCTGTGGGTGTACAGTGGTCGGCGTGGAGTCCATTGCTGGGTGTGTGACAGAGAAGCCATGGCTCTATCTTCCGAGGCAAGGTAGCTATAAATTCCAGTAGCACACTACATGTAACTGGGAGTGAGATTGTAGTGTGATATTCCTAATCTAATTTGTATGATCTAGGTCTGCCATAGTTGAGTATTTGAGTTTGGTAAAGGGTGGAGAGCAGCAAGCACAGAAAGTGAAGCTAAGAACACCAATTCATCCTTCTATTAGGTAAAAACAGAAATCTAAATATGGTAATTAAGTTCAATTGATAGTAGTGCTTGAAAGTGGAGTTGTTCTCGACATAATAGTGACAGGGAATGGGACTATATGTTAAATGGGTATTGAATTTACATTGTATTAAACCCTTAGTCATTTTATTTATGTAACTGGTCTCTAGATGCCGGAAGGTTTATTATTGCATAATGTGTGCCTCCAGATATAATAAATGTTACCTTAGCTTTGTAACAAACCGTGTAGTCCCGATCACATTCAAAATCAACACTTCGTTTAAACTACATTTTTACCGGCAAGGGTGTGATTTAGCAAGTAATTATTTAATGACAATGCAATTTTGAGAAAAGTTATTATCACCGGTCATAATTTATTTTTGCTGCACTTGAAGTTTGATTCCTATTTGTCTATTTATTTATATATTAATAAATTTATTGTCTCTAGTTTGTTTTAATGCTCATTAGCTACTTCATAAGGTAGTAATTAGTACCAGAAGAGAGAGAGAGAGAGTTTTAGGTGTTAAAATAATGAGGGCTAGCATTGCTAGTGTTGCTGTTGTTTTTGTAGCTGTTGGTTTTGTAAGCACACTTGAAAATTATAGTACAAATGTTGAGAATCGACTTAATATCCCTCTTCTCAGTGTGACATAAATCTATCCTACCACACAATATGACTTTCTACACGTAATCACAACAAATAAATGTTACACTCAAAGTTAATCATACCTCTTCCAAATATTGTTCAGATATGCAGAACAGATTATAGACAATTACTTTACGAGTCTCCTGGAAGAGCAAGAGTTTCTCTCAACTCCAGAGAGATGGAGCAAGATGCTAGCCTTGCTACCCAGCAACACGGCCAAGGAACTGGACAAGGAATGGCGGAGCTCACCGCACAGCTCCTCCATTGAGCGCTGGGGGAGAATAAAGCAGGAGGCCAAGTGGTGGACTGTTCTTGAAATCATGCTCCAGTGGTCCTACCCAAGATTGGACGTCAATGTGTCTAAAGGAATCAACCACTTGTTGAAAAGTCCACTCTGTATTCACCCCAAGACAGGTTAATGAGACAAGAGAGGAAATAAACATCACTAAAATATTGGTGTATATACACCTTTCTAAACAAATTCTCCTTTTGCTTTTCTTTATGTATTGTATTTATTCTTGTATTCTGCATTCAGGTCGAGTATGTGTGCCTATTGATTTGTCTGACCTAGACTCCTTCAATCCACTAACAGTTCCCACTATCAGTCAGATTTGCTCACAGTTCAATCCAACAGCGGTGGATGCTAAACCTCGAAAATTAGGTAATTCCGGGAGGGGGGGGTTAATTTTTTTAATTAATTTATTTTTTGTGTGTGTGCATTGCGGCACAAGTTGTTGACACATTGTTAGCTCAGTGTACTTGGCGAGTGAATAAGACGAGTGAGACACACTCTGCAGGCATTTTAGGCAGTAGTATGTATGTGTGTATATATAAAAGCTCTTGTGGTGACATAGTTGTGTATGAATTGGAATAATGAATCTGAAAACCATTGGGAAAGGACTTACTGCCAAATGACTTCAGTTGTGAGAACACATTGGGACCGAGAGGTATTTGGATAACTTAAATGTTTGGATTGTAGCTGAACACTATAAAAATGTATTATAAGCACTAATGAAGAGGTGTGGTCAAGCAATTCTTCATAACTGCACATGCTGCTATTAGATTTTGGGTGTTCAGTTAACTGAAGTGTTCGAATAGTTGAAGTTCAGATAATTTAAGTTCTATAGTGCATGTATAATTCCTAGCTTTTCACAATGTATCACCTCTCTCCATCAGGCTCATAACACTCTTATTGGCGAACAAGCGAGACACATACAGTGGTGGCAAATTGAGAATCAGGGAAACTTGTTTGTATATATGTGTGGATGTACGTATGTCATTTTGTACTTTGACCCTTGCATTTTTGTGTTTGCTTCGTGGTCTACCCCTTCCCATGCCTCCAGTAAACTGAATCTATTGGTTTAGTAATCCCGTATCATTCAAGGAAATTAATTGTTTACCCCTTTTTATTAGGTTATTTTTAAATGCCACAAGACTCACCATTGGTGGAATTGCCATCCAATACAAACCATTGGGAAATCTGCTCAAATTTTTCATGTAATGGGAAGTTAGTTCATATGAGGTGTCAAGTGGCTGTTAGAAAAATTCCCTTTGAATTTACAGCTGATAATTCTTGTAAACAGTTCTTACTAACTTCCATTCACAACTTCTAATCCTGACATTGTTGTTGTTGTCGTTATCACGTTCAATGAGAATGAAACTTAAAGCTATCACAATAACAAAACATCCTTTCCTAAACACGAATGATTCTGACAAATTTCCTAATTATTTTGAGAAGGAAATGCTCTAAATACCCACACTATACATAGGTAAAATTTTTCCTTATCTATAAGTGACAATCTATTAATTGTATTATGTGGAGTAGCCAGTGTATACTAACATGTCATATTGCAGTTAATCATGTGCCAGGGTGATCTCACAAGTTTTATGTCATTGTTACATTATGTTGCCTAGGTTACACAAAGACTTCCTTAAAGCCCTACATGGATTATTTCTCCCATAAGTTCCTTATCCCTCTCATTAAACACAACAACACCCACAGGAAGAAAAGTAGGCAAAAGCGAAAATTTTAATGCAAATGTTTAATTAACTGCCTTTTCTTTTTGTTTTATCATGCAGGCTCAACGCTCGAGTTCTGATGAATTCTTCCATCATTCACTCATTGAACTTCGTGTACGATTCTGTCTCATTTTTGATATTATTGTATCTATATTATCTTCCACTAAATTTTAATACTAATTAATGTGATATAGCTATAGTACCATTTTACAGATCTGGGTTATGCTTAACTGTTGTTGTTCTTGCAACTGTTGGTATTACATTTGATACCTAGAGCTGTGAGTTTATTTTTGATGCAGAACAGGCCTTTATAGTCTTCTTAGTGCCTGTTTGTGCACAAGCATACACGGCAGCAGTAATCAGCACCCTGGCTTGAATCTTCCTAGATTAATGTTTAGAATCAATGTTCAATGATAGGCCCAGCTGTTCTGTGCTATCCTTTGTTAAAGACTGTCAGTTCTACTGAGAACAACTGTATTATCTATGGTGATAATGGAACACTTGACTAAGAAGCGTAACATTAATTATCGCAAGTTCATGAATAAAAGAAATTTCGTTTTTCCGCCGTAGCCCCCCGGGGTTATCACAGCTGTACGCTCACGGCGGGCGTCGCTTAGCGATTCAATTCTTTCCTCTACGCCTGTTCCAGGCTGCTTTGATAACCTACGTTTTATGCCAGTTTTCATTCGACCATGTTAATTTTAATCATCTTGTTTTGCAGTGCGTCGCTTATCTGCGCTCAACCCTGTAAGTTTGGCAAAATAGCCTACGTGATGTAAATATGTGTGTACATTTGCTTGTGCCCGTCTTGAAAAATTGTTATAATGGCAGGTAAATACATAGTTGACTAGCTATTGCTAAATTATTAATTTGCTAGTTTTATAGGTGCAAACATTCCTAAATCAACTGCCCATCAATCTATTTTATTGTGTCTATATTTACCTGATGGGTGTTGTATGGCACTTCGATATTACCAGTGTGGTAATTGAAGTAGCTAGCCAGGAAAAATGCAGTCTCACATAGATATTTTGCTGAAAGATTTCTTTAAATTATTTTGTATAAATTTTAGAATATCAAATGCCTTGGTTCATGCTCACTATAGCAATAAGTTATTTAAAGTGGCTGTTTTAGTTCATGCTCATTATAGCAATAATTATAAGTTATTTAAAGTGGCTGTTTATTTTTATTTGCTGTTATTATCATTACTATTATTTTTGCTGTTGTCATAGTTGAGTGCCAGTGCTTAAATGGAGGAATATGCACTTATCCAAACACAACATGTGACTGTCCAGAGGAATGGGAAGGCACTAATTGTGAAATAGGTAATCACTGCTAGCTATGAGTATTCAATCTAAGAACTAAGCTGTATGTAATTTCTAGCCCTGTGTGATGACTGGTTCTGCCTGCATGGAGGCAAGTGCCAGTTCCCAAACGTCAATTGCTCCTGTACTGAAGGATGGACAGGCAATAGATGCTCCATACGTAAGTTACTTTCTTTGGGAAGGAAAAAATAAGTTTCAATGATTCAGTCATTCTCGGCTGAAATAATTATAATAGCACATTTTTCTCGTTCTAACAGCTAATAATGTTAAATTAACAATATTGGCTGTTAGAACAAGAAAAAATTTGCTATTATTAAAAAATAAGTTATATGCATTTACTTTCTTTAATCTTCTCTCAGGTGATAATTTCAATCACATCCTCATCATTTACATCTGCATCGGAGTAACATTTTTAATGAATTTTACAGTAGCTTTGGCAGTGTGTCTTGGAGTAATTTGCTATGTGCGGAGGAGTAGGAATCCAAAGTCAAATTCAAACAGGTTAAATAATCCAGTATTGTTTTTAAAAAGTGGTCAGTCATATTTTGTTTTGCAAGCAGGGAGAAGGATGAACTATGGATGGAAGCAACTAGTAGAAGATGCCAATTGGATGAAGTAATTAGAGAAGCTGGGACTCGATTGAAAGATATCCAGGAAAAAAAGCATGACAGTCAAGATAACTTGAAGCGAAAATCTGCTTTACAAGAAACTCTTGTAAAAACAGAAATAAAACCAGAGTTGAAGGCACCAAGAACTGGGGAGGCATCTTCTACTAGGAAGGCACAAAGCATTATTGAAATATCCAAAGATATTAGTTTAGAAGCTAAACGAAAAAGTGCTTTTGAAATGAAAAATTTGAAATTAAATGACACAGCGCATGGCAGACTTTCTACTGAGATTTTAGCAGCTGCAAAAACAAGAAACAGTGATTGTGAATGCAGTAGTAAAGATATACTCACTCATGGGAAAGAAAAAGCAGAAAAAAAAGGCATCCATCATTCAAAACCTAAAGATGAGAGCAAACCCAGTAGTGCATCATCTACAGGGTTAGTAATACTGCTTATCTTAGGGGGCATGTCCAAACTAAAATTAATGTAACATCATGGGGTACACCCCTTTTATGATGGCACAAACAGAGCAATTTGCTGTTTGTTATTGCCTCCCAGATTTGTGGCACTGGTACCACACAGTACTTCAGATTAAATCATTTCTAAAAAAGTATTCAGACTTACCGTCTAGCTGAAGTTCAATTTATCTCCAGTAACTACAAGGCTCAAACTGAGTACATGGTTTATTCACATTCTAGTTATGAATTCTAAGCTCTAGAACCTCGTACTAGAAAATATTAAGGGCAGACAGACGCTCAAAGGTAAGCTCTCTATAGTCAAAAATTGTGAAACACAAACTACCTGTATACTCATTTCAATTTCATTATTACAGAAAGTCTACGACAGAGTAACAAACAAAAAGTAGAAATGTTGTACTCAAGAATTCTTTTATTGCATAGTAGGGTTTTCTCTTAGCATGCTTAAGATACAATTCTTTCTGGAATGTTAAAATTAAAAAAAAAAATAAATAAAAAGATTGACCACACCCATTTTTAAACCCAAACTACTTTATATTACCCAGAGTGCAAAAATCTATCAGCTGGTAGGATAAAACATTGACACATTTTACTACAATTAAAAATTGTTGAGGAGACCATGATTTGCTGTCCACTTTCAGCTTAGTATGGGTGGGCTAGACTAGAATCTTTGTAAAAAAAAGAAAAAGTAATGCCCAACCGATTGATATAACTCTCTCCTCTTGCAACTTGTACACTTTATACTACTAAAATATTAGAACTATTCTCTATTGTATTGTATTAAGAGGTGGGCTACTGTGAAGGCTTGAGATTACCTATGGTAGCTACTGTAGATTGTCAACACAAGTAAAAAGTACAGTTGTGTAAAACAATGCCAGTCACAGCTATTTTACACCACTATAATATTTTTTCAAAGACACATTAATTCATATTTGGGAGGAACTGGTTACACCATAACATCAACCAAACTCAACAACATTATAAAGTGCAGTGCACCTGTTTAGATCTTTACGTTGGTTTTTTTGTTTTTGTCTATAAAGGGAACCAAGTTCAGAAGAGTACTACACTGTTCCAGACAACATGCAGACTAGCGCAGGATCCGAAAACTCGCATCACTCCATCCAGAAAGTGGCCAATATTGCGTACAGCTCTCAAGACAAGTTACAGCACTGTGGCACAAAAAAGATTACAAGCACACCAAACATAGCGTATCGTGCTCTTCAGCAGCAAAATAAAGCTTCCTCTTCAAACACATCCACTGACAATGGTCCAGAAATCAATATATACAAAGTGTGACGATTGGAAAGCCTGGTAATAACAATAGTACAAAGGCAACTGTAATATCAACACTAGACAGTATTTTATGTGTTTTTTAATTTTATTATACATTATAGTTGAAAGTTTTGTATTGGAAATAATATGATCATGAATAGACAGACACTGACGTTAGAAGAAGAAAAAAAAATAGAGAAAGATAGAGAACAGACAAAAAAGAATAATTATTCCAGCTTTGCAATAATGATGACCATGTATTAAACCATATGTTAGTGCAGATCTAGAGACCCTGTGTTTAGTATTGTGTGCCTGCCTATCTGTCAGTTCTGCAAGTCGTCCTAGCTCATCATTTCTGTAGTGGCTGAAGTGACGAGAACCTCTGGTACATCAGTCACCATGTCCTTCATGGAGTTGTAGATGTCCCGACAGAACAGAGACAAGTTTTTCGTGAAGCTTTAAAACAAGAACACAGACATCAACACATGAAGATACACTATGTTCTTGAATGCTCAGAAGAATATGTGTAAACTTCATAGAAATTTAAAGGCACAAACAAGTATGAACTTGTAGTTTTTAGTGGGAGAATATTAATAAAACAGTGACAATACGTAATCTGATGATAATGAGAATGACAGACTACATTGCTATTAAGAAGAGATGTAAAACACCATTAATGCTTACACTGATAAAAAGAATAGAAAATATTTTTTGAAATACTATTTTAGTGTATATACATACCTAAATTACCCAACAATAATGAACTATTATTCTGGTTAGCGTTCATGCATAGCCGACTCTCATCCTGCAATTGAGATTTTTATGCATGTGAACTGGATATGTCGTGCTACAAATCACCCCTCTAGGATGCTATAAGCACATCACTAATAATTTATGGGAGTCATAGAAAAACAAAAAACAAAACCGTTGCAAGAAAGCTAAGCTATAATTTGTGCTGTTTGTGTCCTACGTACACATTAACTCACTTGTCTCTATTTCTAGACTGTAAGTTTCTTTCTATTGAGTCCATGAGATTGTCCAGGCAATTCAGAATCAGTGGCTGCTTCTCCACTGGCTGTAAACTTACTATTCTCTGTCTCCATGTGTGGAAGTACTACGGCGACCAACACAAACAAGCATTTACAACATGCTAGTAAATGAATTAACACTATCTCCACAAACGTAATAAAGTTGTAAGGCTAGCCCAGCAATCATGTGCACTCACATCTTCATTGAGTAGGATGAGTCCCAATAGTGGGCGTGACATTGACCATTGGTTGCGACACTTCTCAAACATAATGGTGTTCATGATGGTGGACAGCATCTGCTGAAATAGTTCTGAATGAATCTCCAGTAGCTGGAGAAACGGCATTGGTTGGTTCGGTGAGATAGTTGCCATGGCCTCTTTTCTCTTGCTCTTGCTGTAGTTCTTAAAAAAGAAGGTCACAATATGGTCCAGGGTTCCACAGCAACCTGTGCACACTACAGAATCTGTGGGAATACAAGTATGAAAAAGCATGAGAACCTTAAAGTTAGAAATGAAATGAATGACTTCTTACCAAGTCCTGTAAGGCCTTCCAAGATGGAGGAGAGAATGTAGACAAAGACATCAGGTTCAAGGCTGCAAATAAACTCCATGTGATCCTGTGTGAGCACTTCCAGCATACCGTAATAGGCCTTACTTAGTTTAGGGTATTCCTGCGCAAAATAAAAACGAACAAAAACCTTACTTATAAAAATTCTGTAACTATGCTTTACTACAGCCAACAAAGTCATTATAAAAAAAAAAAAGAAGAAAAAAAAAAGGAAAAAAAAAAAAAGAAGAAAAAAAAAGGAAAAAAAGATGGTGTGTACAAGTAACAGCAGATAATTTAGCCACAAGTAACAAATTTAATTTCCATTAGGTTCACAAGTAAAATACATGAACAGGCTGACAATGTCCTGATGAAAACTAGTGCCAATTTCTATGTATTCACAATGGCAACGTATTCCCCTTTATTACCAGGAGTGTTTTAAGTGGAATGGAGAGAAGAAGTTTGATGAACATCTTGAGAGCATTGTCCAATGCATCATCGCCATACAGTCTGAACACTCCAAAGTTCACATAACTGCCACACAAAGCTTCCTTTAACATCTTAAACGAGATGGACACACCTTTCAACGTGACAACCAACTATTAAGGAAGACTCGCACAAAACATAGACAAAACTAATACAACCATAACAACACATATCTGTATCTAATAGTACAATCCATTATTTGGTGCTGGCCATATGAGAGGATATTTGAGGTCGTAAATTTTATCTGCTGGGATGTCAGTTATAGTGAGAATGTGTTCCCCATAGCAAGTGATGATCTTGGATGCTTCTCTGAATAACAACACTCCATTTGGAGAAGTTACATCAAATGTCACTCGCTGAGGAAAAATGAAAATAAATAATAACACACACACACACACACTGTCCATGCAAATCTTCCTAAATTACTGGTCATAAGAAGAAAATTCTTTTGATATAATTAATCCTAGAAAAATATTAAATTTCCCCTGTCATATTGAAATTTTTTTTTTGTAAGCAATTGAAATAGCACTTGGCTTCGCCTCGTGCTATTACTAATACTAAGCGTAAGACTATAACAACTCAACATATAACGTACTTGTGATCTATTCTGTACTATCTCAGCCATGAGTTTGAGAATGGGCGTGGTCACCTCCTGATCATAGTACCAGATGTCTAGAGCCTTGAGAAGGATGTCTGTATATTTAGGATATCTGATGTCACCAGGCAGGAGAGTCAAGAAACAGCCACAGAAAGAATACACTTACTACCTGAACCAGATTAACCAGTCTCAGTGTATTTTACATATATGTCAATCTTTAATGTTGAAAATGTGAGTTGCCTGTATGCACTCCCTCACCAACTGCTAGATTGTTGCACTCATATAACTGGAAAGGGTATGCCAGCTTCATAAGTGTGAGTGCTTAGGTGTTACACAGTAAGCATCTCCACCTTACAATTGAAGACCTGTAAACCCTGAACCCATCCTAAATCTGAAGATTCCAGTAAACCTATCACGTATCCTACATCTGAATGTTCCAGTAACCCTCCCTCACTCACCTACATTAGTAAGCTCTAACCTCCCACCCTACAAGCCAGGATACATCCAGTCAAACAACATGAGATAACATGTGCGGTTGCAGAATGAAAAAGCCAGACCCCTCAAGTCTCGACACAGAGCAATGACCATTCTCTACATCCACACATCACACTAACTCACAGACAGCTCAATGGAAGCTACCACAACATTACCTTTAACTCCACCTGATCACTGGTGGCCAAAGACAAGAAAGCATTCTTTATTCTATCTCCAATTACTAATTGAATAAAACAAACAACAACACCAACATAGCAACAACTTAATAACATAGCAACAACTTGATAACAAAGCAACATCATTCTATCAATCAATCGAACACAGTACACGAGGTTTGAAGTATGGGGCGCCCTAAAATTTCCCCTCCCCTCCCCTTGAGAATTTTTGGAAGTACAATAGCTATAAGTTGAATTCTATGAGTGGTAAGACTATAAAATCATGCATGTGACTAAACACTGATCAGTGTAATGCAATGTATATAAACTTTAATATAGGTATGTGCATCTAAGTAGTGCGGGTTATAAAAAGGGTGTGTCTAAGTAAAGCTGTGTTTTCTACCCCTAACAAAAAAAAATCCTGTATGGCACCACACAATGCATTACATTTTACAGTCACAAACAGAAATCAGTTTCTGATCAAGGCAATTAGGCCAGTTATACACAACATAAATACTCAGCTGCATGTCTGTGTGTTACGTTCAACGGCCTTACCTGTAAGTGGAGCTATAAATCTCTCAAACTTGTCTTCATCTTCTCCCAAATCAATGAGTAGCAGTCGTCCCAAAGCTCGATAGAAGATAGTGTGACACTTCAATTCCAACCTCAGACTTAGAAAAGGGAAGTGCTCAGGCTAAACAAAATAATCAGTAATAATCAAATAAACAAACAATAATGGGAAATCTACAATGAAACTTGCTACCAGGGATTGGGAAAGCACTCTAAGGTTGTATAGAACATAACGGCAAATCATGGTACCTTTTCTCTGTTTCCACTTACTATACTTTGAATAACTCTTTTAAAATTAAATTGTTGTTGTTTACATTTTAAAAGTCTCTACTGCCTGTTTACATTTGGCTAAATGGTTAAAAATTTATTTTATTAACAAAGGTGAAGTAAAGGTGAAACTTCCTCCACCCAACCAGTCATACTGAGTTAGCTTTATAGTTCTATTCATTACCTTCCTGTACAATAAGTACTGCACAAAACACAGCCTATTTACACACACTCACAGTATGGTTCTCCAGTATAAATTGAATGGATTCCAGTTTCAGTAGCTTACGTGCACTTGTGTACCTACATACAAACACGAGGGAGAACATGCCTGGTTTATGTAACTTATTGGTCGAGTCCTTGTCAATTGACATGAATCTTTTACAAGGATGTGTAGCAGTAAAGGGGAAAACATTATTATTACTAGCAAGTACCCCACCACACAGTGGCGCTTGATGTATTGCAAAGTAAGAATGCAGCACAAGGTATTTTTATTCATTGTTATCATTCTCTACTGTTGATTTAGGAAGTTACATCAGTTTCCCTCGCCTGCTTTTGAATCTCTCTGTCCTTCTATTATGATTATGGACTTGGGGCTTTGCGAACTTCTGCCTTCCTTTTAAAAACTTACGCTGCCTTTACTCGCCGATTCAATTCCACCTGCTCTACAATTAATTGTTCCCTTTTTGCACCTTCCCTGGCCATTCCACTACTTCTTAGTAAAAAAACTAACCCTTTCTACTGAATGTGATGTTACTTTACCCATTCCGGTAATGATGATGCTTCAGCAAACCATTTAAGCTTATAAACTATTCATGAATACACACCCCATCGTTACTGACACATAGGTGTATTACTATATAGATTATAATAATAATTATTTTGAAGCAGCTTCACAGCAGGGATCACTAGGTTCAAGCCAAGTCACAATGAGTTAAGCATAGAGACTGATCTTTTCATAACTACTGGTTAATAATATTGGCCAAAGGACAAACTATCGGGTGAACTTACCCGACTGATAACTCATATAACAGCTGCAATGTTTTTCTCACAATTATTTTGTTGCTGCTCCAGTATTTCAGGAAAGTAACTCTAAAACACAACAATTAAAATTATTTAGTCATTTTTGGCTGAATAAATAATTACAGTATCATTATTTCTTTTTAATAGCCAACTAGTGGTAAGCTTGAGCACAAATGGCGAGCGAGTCATTGTGCAAAACTAATCCAAACAACAAAATAAAATACTTAAATTTTAAATCTGACAAAAAGTGACTCTTCTATTACAAGATCTTGCACAAAAATAATTGTCCACAACAAAAAGGGCTATATTTATTTATTTACTAAAGTAACCATTTTTAGTCCATTTAGTTCTAAATGCACATATATGTAGCTGTCGGACATTAATTTTAGCGAAACAAAGTCTGGTAAAGGGTCAGCACTACATAGTAAGCTCTTGCAGCTGGTTTTTGCGACTTGGGGAAAAAATTCTATGAAGGGAGGTAAAAAACAACAACAAACAAACAAAAAAAACACACACCCACATGCGAAGGTTACACACATTATTCATACATGTAAATATATACACTTATACCAGATTTTCAGTTATTCGCTCCTAATGATGCCTCTCTCACGTTTAGCTCACTTGCCAATAATATCTTAATTTAAACCAAACCCAGTGCTTTGACTTTTTGTCAAAGTCCTGCCTGATGAGGACTAGCCTGACTCTAATACTTATAAATATTGCTGTAACAATCAAATTAAGTCACACTCATCAATTACATAATTTGTAAACATAGCAATGAACTACTACTGACATTTTGGTGATGTAGACATTCAGGACCATAGACTCGTTGCTCAAGCCAAGGTTCTCTGTCAACGCATCATATATCTAAATAAATAATAAGGAAATCCACAGCTCTAAGCACATACAAATTAGACTCATCATACTACTACACATCCATATTACCTTGGAGTTCTTGTTGACTGAATCATCTATGTACACCATCTTGAAGTGCTCGAAAAAATATATATAAGCTTGATATAAGTACTCACTGCCATGCTATAAAAAGATGAGATAAAAATTTAATATTACAAATAAATACCAAATACACAAACCAGAACCTGACATTATGTAAACACTATTGCACGGCAGTTGAAAGAAAACAACAACAACAAAAAACAAAAACAAACTTTTCTATACATACATACTATACAACATAGTTTTATACTGGCTAATTTTGACTTCAATGGATCACTCAGTTAC
>WLWD01001523.1_pt1 | contig 94938 bp, 65 predicted proteins | sample 6712731 | NCBI WGS metagenome assembly WLWD01 (sample SAMN12718690, study PRJNA576275) | sponge metagenome | isolation source: marine sponge | host: Mycale hentscheli | place: New Zealand: South Island, Marlborough, Capsize Point | collected 2014-11-01
GCCTTTGCCCGCAACCTTACATCGTGAGCCCTGCTCCCCTAGACAGGCTTCTAGACCCTGCGACATTCCCAGCTTGACATTCTAAGCACCACTGCTGATTGTTGTTATTCATTCCTGATTATATTAACTCCTCTCTAATTACTATATAATCTTTTTTTTTTTTTTTTTTTTTGATTACTACTACTACTACTATTCCTATAGACTGTTACTGGCCCCTTTTCCTGCCCACTTGCTAACTGGTTACTGGCCGTTCTTACCGCGAGTCTCCTGGATCCTCTCCTGTGCGGTCTCTCTGACAGTCGGGTCTTCTGCCGACCTAGCCTCTGGAACCGCGCGGCTCCTGTCTCCTCCCCTGCCGGTTCGTTCTCCAAGCTGAGCTGCTACTCTGGCAGCAATCATGTCCACCAGTGCGGTGTCTATCGGCATCGCCGTCACCACTGGTGCTGGAGTGCCTGCACCGCTGGCTGGGCTCGACTCCAATCTCTCGGTCGAAGGTCCCGCGCTAGACATCTATAGGGGACAGAAAATGCAATATTGTCAACACACAACTTGGTTCCCTGTTGATCTCAGTCCCACAGCGTTATGTAGACGATCCGCTCTTCTACGTTCGCTGGCCACGTGTACACATCTACTCACGTGGGTCTGCATGCTGAATTGGTTACTGCTCGAGGCTGGGCTTCCCCCAGCCCCGCCTATCCCCTTTGACGGTCCTCGTAATTAACTTGGTCTAACTATACTGTTAAACCTTATAAAATGACATACGTACTGTAGTTAGAGTGTGATGTGCAGGCAAATTTATTTTCACTCACCTCTGGCTCAAAAGCCTGAGAGTGAAATATGTAGCCATATCACACCAACTAGTGTAATAAGTGATTTATTCCATGCTAGATATCTTCATTGAAGTAGTTTCTGGTAACTCTTGGTGTAAAGTTGGCTGTAAAACTCTCTGTTCATGTAATCTACTATTACCTCTTGTTTGTTTGTTCATAAATGTGCTCTTCTCTCTCTCTTCAGATTTTTAGTGTGGCCTGTGGCAGATTCAGACATTTTTAAATTTTTTTGTTGGCTATAAAAGCAAACAAACAAATAAAAATAACCAGAAGAGACTAATCAGTTTCTTATATAAACATGGATCTATGTAATTTCAATACTATGGTGATGCTTTATAGCTAGCTCTACCAGTAGTCTCGGGTGACCAGACCTTTACCTTGCTGTTAGTTAAAGGGTCTGGCTACGCGAGATTACTCTACCAGTACTTCAGCAGTAGAGTATTTCTCGGGCTGTTGACGCGGAAAACTGAAACCAGAAATACCTGCAGAAATCATGCTCTACAGGATCGAGGACTTTCTCGTTAGAGAGACTGTACTCTATTCATTACCGAGCAGCATGCGCAAGCCAAATTCTCGTGTACCCTAAAAGTTAGCGTGTGCATTACACCCGTCGCAATGCGCAGGCCCACAACTATATAAACCATTCCGGTTGGTGAGGAGTAATACTATAGTCGCTTTTAGTTATGTCTTTGGAAGGAGAAAATTTGCTGTCATCTGGTCCCAAAGATGAAGACGAAGAAGGCTGCCCGTGCTGCACGCTGGAATACGACCCACAATATTTCAAGACAGCTGAAGGAGTCTTAAGAATTATATCAATTGTAAGATACTTGATAGACCATTTTACAAACTAACATCTTGACAATATTATGTAGCTTTACTGATAGGTGAATTGTACTTTTTTTTCTTGGCTTCATTTAATTTTTTAAAGATTGCATTATGCCTAGGTTGTATTTAGCCTAGATGTCTTAACTTTCCTTTTAGCTAAACAAAATTCTCTGGTTCTTTGCAGAACATTAATTTACACTGCTACATCACACACTACAAGAGTGCACATGTCATCTGTTTTTATTACATGCATGTTCCATTAAGTTCACATGCTGCATTACAAGGTTGAGTCCACATGTGTAGGCAATAGGACAAGATAACATTACTTGGAGACATTTATTGCCTGTGGGAGTTCACTTTCAACCACTTGCATCATGACCTCCTGTTCACTAGACTACCATAGTGTTAACCACCTTTATATTTCAAATTACTGAAATTATTTAGTAGTAGATTTAGTTTTCTTCGATGCATCTCATTCAATCTTATGAAGTTAAAATGAAAGGTGTAGTAGCTAGGATTATCAAGTATATGCAGCCCATAAATATAGCAGCTGCAAGTGTTTCCAGTTTATATTATATTGTTTTTGATTAATTTGTGTACACTATGAATTTAGCTGGATGACTCCATCAAGCCAGCTTGACGCTGGGCACTATGTGACTGTATGAGGAACGAGTCAGAACAAAAATGTGTGGTTTGCTAAAAATTGTACCAAATTATGTGCACAGTATATTGTGCATTACCTAGAAAATCAGGAAGTTGAGTTAATCAAAAATAGTATGAATTTCTTTTTTCTCTTTTCAGGTCCTTGCTGCAAGTGGCATGGTGTTTGTCATCGCATCATCTTTTGCATATGTTGGAATCTTCTTCTTCTCAGTGGCGACAGTATACATAATGTACTCCATCTTTGTCATAATCTTGGAGGCATGCATGCCTGACGTATATATGCATAGGATCATAGTGAGTCCTTTTAATTTAGATACTAATGATAGGGGCTATTAAAATTTAATTACTACTTTTATGTAAATTCTCAATAGACATGTTCAACAACTCTTTTTTAACCCGGGCTTAGTGAGGGAAAATGAAATAAAAAAATAAAATTAAAATAAAAAAGAATAACAAAGATTAATATATTTTCACTATCATTACTTATGCTATACAGTACATATAGCTATTCCATTGACCGCTATTATCACCAACTTATATTTTTTTAGGATATTTTGTGTTTGCTGGGAGTTTCTGGACTAATGTCTCTTGCAACCCTTCTCAATACCTTATATGGAGTCAAAAAGCATGAAGGTCACCTTGGGGTTGCTGCCGTAAGTAAATTAGCACTACCTCCAAGCAGGACCATGCAATTATATTTAAAATATTAATGGTCCGAGATAAAATTTTGTGCTAGGCTAACTAGTTTATAGTAGCACTGAGGGTTCACACTTTTGGTGCTTCATTGCTATTGTTATTAATCACTTTATTCTATATTTATTTATTTATTATTTACAGTTATCAGGGTTCACGTGTGTTGTAACCATCACGATCCTGATAGTGGTGGTTTTTATGAAATTCAGAGCAAGAGGAAATCATCGATTAACTTATTTATGAATATATTTTACATAAACATATCTTCACAATAAGAAGTCAGTGCTATATTTATCCACCTAATTAATTTTCAACCAATTACTATTGCTATCAAAGGAAAAATGATTAAATAAATTTGACTGATACTTTCTTCAGTTTTGAAAGACACAAAAATGAGTTTCCTTTCGAAACTTCAATAAATCAGCCAAATACAAAACAAACAACAACAACAAACAAAATATGTTACCCCACACTAGGAATTTACTTCTTGATCTCATTGACTGCCTTCAGAACCTCATCCATGTTTGCCATATCACCAAACTCGCTGGCTCGAAACTCGTACAGGATGCCCTGGTCTCCAGGACCCACGACCAGGGTGGAGCCAAGGATGGTGCCTTCGCCTTTCATGTTGCCGTCCACACCGGCGGAGTAAGCTTTCCAATACTTCAGATAAGTGCTGAACCTCAGCAAGCCTACGATATACACAGCAATGAAAGTTGTTAATTTGTTGGCAAACTATAGCTGGGTACTTGGTTATGGTTTGACTAAGAAATTCTCGTATTATAACTCCAACACCAAGCAACAAGCAAGTGGCGACTGTAAAGCAAAAGCAAATACATGGACAAGTTTGAAATAGGAAATTAAGGAACTATAACAATCAGGAATAAATTTGAGAAAAAGTTAAATGTGGGAGTTATTAATAGAACAATTGGTGATGATGTAATATTGTCACAAGCACTCAGCAATACCGTTGCTGATGGGTGCCTTAAGTCAGGTTTACACACTGTGGTATGCAATCAGGAACCTTCCACCCACCAGGTAAATCTACTCACCTAACAGTCCCATTCTGGTGATGTGGGGGCCATAAAACACTTTCTATTAGAAACACAATTGGGGAAGACAAAAAGCAAAATTAAATTTATTAGCATATCACATACAAACACATTATACTGCAAGTAGCCCTGGACAGTTGAGATCAATAAGAATGCTTTATAATTGAGCTTTATAATTGAAGTCTTCACACATACAACACAACACCATATCTTCTAATACCTTTCGAGTTTCAACTAAAAAAAAGAGTGCTGAAACAAAAAAGAATGCTGAAACAATTGCTACTCTATGAAAGAACAAAACCCATAGCCTTTCCTTACTTCTTCATCAAACAGCATCTGCCCATTGAGGTACTTGTTGAAGGAGTTGGCACCTTTTTCCTCATGAACTATCCCATAGAGAGGAACCCTTTTCTTTGACAGCTCTGGCTGCAGAGAGGAGAGCTGAGCGGCTTCCTGGAGTGATAATGGAGAGTCAGATGAAACCAGTGTGTATCCCCCTGTATCTAAGTAACTACTTTAGCTCCACAAAAGTAAACAACAGATACTTGTAGCATTGTGAATGGAAAAGAGAGTGTGTGAAAGTAGCACTCCAGCGATTTAGCCAATAAAATTCGTTATAGTGACATTCTATTGGCCCTCAATATTTAGTCTTTGCCAAAGTTGAATAAGTGATAGAACGGAAAGTGGCTTACCTCTCTGCACAAGTGTCATCCAGGCCTCCTCACCACCATCACCACAGCTCCTCCATCCTTCCACAAGTCCTCGCCTCTTACCACCTTGCCTTCCTCCTCGCTCAGCCTTTTCAGACGAGCCTTCTTCAACAGCGAGAAGTCATAGGGAGGCTGTTTAGGTCTACATAATATTTTATTTCAGTTAGAGTGCTAACGAGCCGTCTCAAATACTTACAAAACCCAAGAGGTATTAGCCACGAAGATCGCAGCCCCAACCGTAGCAGCAGCGGTACCTAAAATGGCCCACCACATTCTACGCGTTATTTTAAAACTTCTACAAGTCCCCACGATCCTGGCGGCTACCCCTAGCTCATCAACTCAAAAAAGTCTGGTGAAAAGTTATGAGCTTACCACCCACGCCCCCGTACTGCAACGCGAGACTTTGACTTGGTAAAGAGTCGTAACTACAAAATGACCATTAACCACACCCAGTAGGCGGAGATTTTGATAAGTTCATGTGATCCAAACAAAAACAAAAACTGTGCCCAGTCATCAAAAATTTTAAGCAAAGTTGCAGGAGATAAATGGCGACCTTAGTTAGTTCTACTATCATCCCTCTAAGTCAGGTTGGGGTGTTCAGAGTTCTGACCCAGGACTTCCTAAACTACAGGAAACAGTACCGCAGGACTAGACCGTCCAACTCGGAGGTGGATGAAGTGAGATGGGTGAGTTAGCTAGGTGGTGTAAGTTATTGCGAAGTGATAAAACTCAGGGTATAGTCGTTTCATTTTATAAATGCCCTCTATTCTTATTAAAGAGGCAATATGATCTTCAACATGTTGGTAGTTTATTCCTCCAATGTACTCCTAATACACATACCATGAAGATTAGGACTTTTATAGAGAGTTGGCTTTGGCTAGTTCTTTTGTAAGCCTAATACACAACAACAGCCTATATACAATATCACTATCCATTATAATGTTAAGGTAGTTCCTTGAGACTTAAATGAAGCTCCTTACAGAATTTACAAGCCAGAAACTCATAACATCACAAAATGTCCATCACAATACTTTTTTATGGCAATTTCCTTGTTATGTGACCAAGCTAAACAGAATTAGTTCCACTATAATATTCTCACACTGTCCTGGGTAGACCAATCCTTTGCTGTTGGTGTGAGCTTATAGGATGTTGAGTAGTAGTGTTCACACAGAAACATTTCCAGCACCATCTTTTTGCAACTTTTTGTGCCCTGTGTGACAACATCATTCAGCAAATTTTTACTGATTGGTGGATCAAAATTTTTTTTTAAATTCAACAACAATTTTTTTTTTAACTGGAGGGTTATAGAAACAAGACAGTAGTTTGGAGTTGCTTGAATGAGTACTACAAGTAATCCTCTCGAGATTGATAGTTCTCTTTGTTCCAATTGCAGCACTCCGGGTCAGACACAGTGGCTCTGATTACGTCTTCACACGGCAACAATACTGACCACGCTGCATTCACCATGGCACCTGACTGGTAGGTGGGAGGGTGTGTATGCATGTGCATGTGTAATGGTCACAGAGACCCTTTACCAAACAACAACACTGCTCCCTATTTTGATGACTCTATTCCTTTCCCTTTCAATTAACTCACCAGTTACCATAGTAATCATTTAGCTGCTGTGTGTGTGTGTGTGTGTGTGTGTGTGTGAATGGTGGGGTGGGTGGGGGCAGGGGAGGGGTCAATGACAGACTATAATTATTTTTAACTTGCTGTATAGGACACATCAACTTGATGAAATACAGTATGAAGTCACCAATACAAAGAGAAGAAGTGAGATATTGTAATAGTTGTTGTTGTCAGCACTAATTGTTTATTTATTCAGTATATTGTATTAGTTTCTTGTCTGATACTATGTTCTATTTCCATGAACACACACTCACACACACATATGCACACACAGTGCAGGAGTTGATCCAGCTACAGGACAAACATGCTACTAGACCAGATGTATTTGATGATGTGGAGGAGGAGCAGGAAATTGAGATACTCACACAGGAAATAACACAAGTGAGGCCATGTCTAAGTTGGGCCACGTCTAATAGTGGTATACCGGAAGGCTGCCAGATAGTTTTTTTTTATTGAGTTTTGTGTCAACAATATTGTTAGTTGGGATCCAAAATATTTTGTTAGAGTTGGTGGTTTTAGTTGGATGAACTGTGAGAATCGTGTGTGTGTGTGTGTGTGTGTGCATGCGTGTGTGTGTGTGTGTGTGTGTGGTTGGCTTATCACGATGAGCCTGGAATCCTTTTGGGATTTCTATTTAGAATGTAAAAGTTTGTCAAAAGTTTCGATTGCGAAATATTAGACTGAGTTATAGCCTCATAGTTTTTAAAAACATTGCTCCCATTGGTTTGATATACCTCTTCCCTGGGGTGTTATGTTGGGTGCTGTATGTCCTCCATTGTCATATTCCCAGCTCTGAAAACAGATTGGCTTTGATGTGAAACTCATTATAGCTCCATGGTGGACCTAACAGTAACCAGTAGGTGTCCTGGGTCCCCTTTCGTGGTGGTACTTGGGAATACAGTCATTGCTGGAAGTAGTGGATCAAAAGTAGTCTTAATACTAGTGGTGTGCTTCAGCATAAATGGCGAGTGAGCCTGCCTTGTTAGACTGCATAAAGCTACAATATTGTTAGCTATATGATGTATTTTACCTGAAGATGCTTTTATTTTTAAGACATTCTGACTACTTCTATTACCAGCTACAAAAAAAAAGGCCAGAGTTGTTTTAAAATATGGAATTACGTACTTATCTCAGCTTCCCCCCGAGTAGTGGTAGCTTCTTTAGAAGCCATTCTGACTACCAGTGGCTCTTGACAACCAACAAGGGGCAGTAAAGGGAATTCAATACCCTAGTAACCACTCCCCATAACTGTTTGAATGGAAGGAAAAAAAGCAACAAAAAAACAAGTCACGTTATTTAAACCTTTTATTTGTGATATTCTTAATAGTAGTTGTAACCCACAAAGCAACTGAACATACCTACACAAGGCTTACCGTCGTGGTTAGTCTAGTGGACAATGAATTTTCAAGTAAATACTGTTGCGTAGGGCTTATAACTGATAAATAGCGTATTAACTTAACACCGCCACTAACTCGAATAGAAATGGAACTCCGGTAAGTTTTTGAGTTTTAACTGCACCCACAAAAGAATTCAAAGCAGTAAGTCATTCAGATATAGGTAATGATCGCTAAACGAGAGGATTCAGTTTAGTGAAGTTTGGGACGAGTTGAACACTGAGCTAACACAAAAATATGAGAAGGTCTAAGTACAAATGATATACGTAAGTCCACACACATATATATAAACAAATATCCCCCATTCTCAATTTGACACCCACCACTCTATAGTGTCTTGCTCGCTCGCCAATTATTATTTTACTAGCAAGTACCTGCCACACAGTGGCGCTTGATCTACTAACTTATTGCAAGGAGCAGCGCGACGTATTTTTATCCATTGTATTATCCTCTTCCACTTGAGTTAGTTTACATCAGTCCGCTTTTTTTCTCACCTTCCTTGACCCATACGTAAACACACATCATTGTAGTCCGTATTACTGATGATGCTTTACCAAGCAACAGTTTTTGCACTTTCATGACATTTTTTCAGTAAAGATTATATAAGCACTGAACATGTCACACTTAGTGTAGTGTACTATGCGTATTTTATTGTATATTTGTTTTTCCCAGATGTTTTCTCGAGCTAAGCGAGGTCTCCAGAGCATCCAGTCTCAGTCTAGACATGCCACGGACCAGGAGAGGAAAGTGGCTAAGAATGTCATCCAGTCTCTGGCCATCACACTCCAAGAACTCTCTTCCAACTTCCGCCAGAGCCAATCCAGTTATCTAAAACGTGAGCAGAATGGCTGCACTTAATGTAGTGCTCATAGATAGTTAATTTTCGATGGGCACTTACTGATATGATGAGATATAGTGTGTGTGTGTGTGTGTGTGTGTGTGTGTGAACATAAAATTTGTGCACATGTGTGGAGTAATGAATATGGTAATCACTGGGTAGCTAGCTTTACTGTGGCTTGCCTTACTGTAGACCTAACGTGTGAATTTGTCTTGACAACAGCGACACTGGTAAACAAAGCTATTTGCTGGATACCTCTTTGCTCACCCATTGTGCTATTAGTAGTAGAATTGACAATCAATTTGACTGGATTTTAACTTGGTCACACTTTTTTGTACCAATAACTTGTTTGTTGTTGCTGGTCATTACTTGCTTGTTGATCTTACAATTTAATGTTGTTGTTTGTTTTTTTTTCCCTTGTTTTTTTTTCAAATTAGGCATGAAGCACAGAGAAGACCGGATGAGTGGGCGAGGTACGGACATGACAGCTGCCGGGGCCTCACCGTTCACTGCAGACATGGAGGAGGAGGAGGACCCAGAAGTGCTGTACGACAAGGTTCGTCTGTAGCTCAGGAAGTCTTTATTAATAAATTTGTTGAGTTTTGATGCATTTGAGTGATAAAAGTTGCAGCAATGTAAGGATGTTTTAAAATCTCACTAGCAAAAAAAAAAACAAGTATTGCTGATGAATTAATCAAGTGCCAGATGTTATAAAATGAAAAATTGTAAATTTTTTGTTATTATTTTTGTAGGGGTTTTCACGGCAGCAAATGACTCAAGTGGAGAAGAATGTTTTGAACATTGAAGAAAGAGAGAAGGAAATAGTCAGCATTGTGCAGTCAATATCAGAAATCAATGAAATGTTCAGAGACTTGGCCACTATTGTTGTTGATCAGGTAAAAATATTGTAATGTCTTTGTTTTAATTAAGTGAGATTTTCTGCCACTGCTTCTACTTGAATTGTTCATTGTTTGTAATCTTTGATATGGGGTGTGTGGTTGATGTTGCTTATAACCATGCATATGTGACTGTATGTAAGTTGAGGGGATGTGGTAGTGAAGGCCGTTTGAGCTTACAGGGGGAGGGAAGGGCTTAATGGCCTACCATTAAAGAGATGTTTGTGTAATGTTATGTAAATCTCCATTCCTCTACATCGTATCAATCACAACATTCAGTTATGCTCAGTCATTGAGTGGTGGCTTAGGTAGTCATTGAGTGGTGGCTTAGGTAGTCATTGAGTGGTGGCTTAGGTAGCCCTTTACCAGGTGCCTGTTCTCATTTGTTCAGTGCATGTCAGCATTGTAGTAGCTTTTGGATGGAAATACACAATGAATATTGTAACTCTTATGGTACTGTGTGTGTATTGTGTGGGTTTGTGGAAGCGAGGCATAGTGGGTTTGACCTTACCATGCTATTTTATACCCAAATAAAAACTTTGTTCAGACTGAGAATTGCACACATACAAATTACTAAAGCTGGTATAGAGTATTGATTTCAGATCACATGTTACCTAAGAATCAAATTTCGTTTTCTTTTTGTTGGTAAAACAGCTTGTAAAAATGTTGACAATGCCAAATTGGAGGTTTGAGAAGTGTTTGGTTTGTTGTAGCATCGTGTATCCTCATAGTCCAGGCATTGTCCATCTGAGACTTATAACTGTTTCGCTTCACTTCCAGGGCACAATACTGGACAGAATAGACTACAATGTGGAACAGGTGTCGGACAAGGTGTCAGAAGGCGTCAGACAACTGGAGAAGGCAGAGAAGCACCAGAAACGGTCCATCAAACTCATCGTCATATTAGTACTGGTTGTGATCATTGCTCTCGTGGTCATTGCTCTCATCATATACAAGTCTGTCAAAGGAGGCGGACTGTTTTAGGTGTCATTGAAAATAGCGTTTAATAGTATCTGTTTTATTGAACGTGTTGACCATTTTCTCAATTTCATATTAACATTAAATCTGGTCTCGTTTGATCTCAATGGTACAGGCTACGGTATTGTTATATATTTTTGTCGTTACTGTTCATTTAACTGGGTGTGTTTCACATGTGTAACGCGATTTAATTCTAGCATTCTACCACCCTGCACATTCACAGTTTGCTCCCTGTAGTAGTGCAGGCCCAAGAGACTCATCTGACATGCTTCCAATGAGTGTTGATTAGCAATACTTTCCTTGCTCAGTCTATTCAATTCCAGGCAAAGCCACTAGGAAACCACTTGTATGTTTCAGTTACTAATTACTACTTCCGAAGCTGAGTCTGATGACGTGAACTGCACAGAGAGAGGCTTACAGAAAGAATAACCATCCAAGTGTTGTTTCAGCAGCACAAAGCAAAGTTGTTGTTTATTTGCCCTATAGTGTTTTGCCCTTTTCAAGTTAAAATGTTATGATAATATATTTATTTAGTGGCAGTGAAAACTCGTAAGGTGACTTAAAAAATGGCAACGTTTTGTTGATTCTGTATGTGTTGCATTTTTTTCCAATCTTTCAGAGATAAGGCAGATGCAATAATGCAAAGAAGTCCAGCGACATATCCAAATATCTACATCCATTTACGACATAAACCACAACAACAAAAAAACTAATAAAGTTCTTATAGACTTTAATTTAACATTTACCATTATCTATTTATTACGTCATTATTATTATTATTATTAAGTATTACTAAAATTACTGACTGAAAATAAACATTTATATGCAGCAAAACTAATATTGAGGCATAAAGAAACTACTTCACCTATGTATGAATACTTCACAGCTTTAAGTCTAAGTAACTCACGGATGCCACTGCAGTTAAGACTACTCCATATTTGAGTCCAAATGTGGTATTGAGAATTGCTGCCACAAAAAAAAGTGCAGCATAGGCAAACAAAACAATGGCATCCTGAAAACAAAAGGTGCATACTTAATTATTATAATCACTTTTATACATACATAGAAAGATAGGAAACAGGGGAGGGAGGACATGGGATTGGGGAGTTAGGTTTTTTAAAGCTATGTATAAAAGGAACAAGTAGAAATTAAGAAAGAAAAGGAATTAATTAATCCACAGAAATATTGGAGAGATTACACGCCATAGACAATCTTTTTTATTTTATTTTCTAACTCAATTATTAAATACTGATACTACAACCATCAATGTATTTAATGTCACTAATACAATGGCTATATCTGACCGACAGTAAGTGGTAGCTAATACATAAGATTTCTGTGGACCCTGCTGTAGCTATTCTCCACTTACAACAAGCCTATGGAAACGAACATTTGGAACACAGGTCTCTACAACAATGAAGATGGTGATGTAGATTAAGAAACCTAAGCCTACACAGAAAGATAATCCACCCACTGAAGCAAATAAACTGGCTACGATGAGGCAAAGATTAACTGTTGCAGACACCTGAAGAAAACATAATAACAGATCAGCTATTTAAAAGCTTCACAGGCATAACAGATATTCACTAGCTACTCAGAAACCATAATGCTTAGTTAGGTACTTACTGCCGCAATGATCCTCAAAATTCCTCCCAAACTTTTTATCAAGCTCGCGTCCACTACAGACCGTTTTTCCCTGGTTGACAAATAAGTCTTTTCATCATTTTCACCCAACATGTTCTTTTTTTAAACAGTTAAAGTTCAAAGTGAGAATCGGCAGGGTATAAATACCGTTGTTACAACCCTCCAGTTACCGGAGGTAAAGTTACAGATGCAGCGCGCGGTCGATCGCCCCCTGCGCGCGCACCTTTCGCGTAACAATCGCGCGCACTTACTTGGTTTTTGCGACGACGGAGACGCGCGCATTTCTATTGTTAGCGTGATGACTTACGCGCAAACTGACTCGAATACGCCCTTAGTCCCTATGAATGGTTATAGCAATAAAAATTCAAACATTCTTTCCGTTCTGCTAACGTTTTGCGAGAGTCTATGGCGAGCTCTTCCCAACCATTATTTTCTTTTGGTGTGTAGCTAAATGGAATGGTTTCTTTGGAGAGATGAAAGCTTTAACAGTTAGAAACTTGATGGACATTTTACAGAAGTGGCTTCTGGGTTTTTCAGAGGTAAGATTGATTATATAAGCTAAACTGTAAGCAGTGAGACCCAATACAATTATAGTCTATCATTGGAAACGAACTGTATGTTACTCAACTGCAGGCTTGTGCAATTATAGGTTCCATCTATACAATGGTATCTATAGGAGGATGGTTCCTATACTTCATCTATTTCTTCATAATCTATTGCATCATCTTGCTGATCATGACAACAATAAGCAAATATATACCTGACTATTTTAGTTTGCTGATGGTAAGTTTAGAATTTTCAATTAACATAAATCTGCATAGCTAACTATTTTTTCTCCCCTTAGATGTGTATCATCTATTCTGGACACACAATACTTCTTTTATTTTCAGCAATTCTGAATGAAAGTTATGCCATCATCAATGTGAACTTTTTACTTGGAATCATATCTGTAAGTTCTAAAGTTTAAACATAAAAAAAATAGAAGCCTAATATGCAAGTAGCTACCTTAATATAAACAATACTACATAAAACACTAATCCATTTCAATAAAGATGTCTTGTAGATGAATGTGTGAGATCTGTGGACTAACTACTGTTGGTTTCAGTAACTATATTTTAGTAGACAAAAACATTTTAGTTATCTAGCTAAAATTAAAACTCAACCAGTCCATGCTAACTAAAACTAAAATAACAAAAACTAAAATATTATTTGTTATTGTTGAAACAACAAGAATAATGTTCCATATTTTCTCACTAAAATTAATTATAGCTAATAATAATAAAATTAAATACCATACACCATATACTTGAAGCTAATGAAGAGAAGTCTTGATTTTTTTTTACTCGTATCAGAATTGTTATAATAACCTAAACTATAACTAAAGTTGTCATCTCTGATAACAAGACTAAAATTTTTAACAACCAAAACTAAACACACATATGAAATAATTTATTTTTGGTACAAAAACGATAACCAAAATGTAAAGATTAAACCAAAACAACACTACAAGTGGACACAGCTTACTAGCTATTTACTTAAAATGTATTAATTAGTTTATTCACTTATATTTTTCAGGCTATGTCATACTTAGGACTAGTTTATTGCTCAGCCATTAGTTCCGAGTTTCTAATTATAATACTATGGAGATTAAATCATGGAATTCAGGAGCCATTTCATAGACCTCTGCCTCAAATAAATATTGTATAGATAGGTGTGAAAATAATACGGAATCACGGTGCAGTTTATATAATTAATTTATTTTCTTACGTATATTTGCTTGCACTTTGATTTATTTCCATACCTTCCATATAGTCTCCTTCATTCCAAATTATATCACCATTGCTTTAATCATTGTAACTTAATTATAAGTTGCTAGCTATATGATGTACTACTGTGCTTTGATGCTATAATATGATTTTTTGCCACTCAAAGAGGCAGAAGAAAAAGACAAACAAAAAGTGTGAAAAGGTATGGGTTGCCACAGCCCAGGGAAGCAAACGAACAACAGCCAGTCACCTTATAGCTAAAATCCAAGCTTTCCTTATAGTGCAAATAACAAAGCTTCACGTAAACTAATTACCAAAACACAAAGTGCCCATATTCCAAATAACAAAGCTTCACGTAGCTAGCATGATATACAAACTTATTACCAAAACACAAAGTGCCCATATTCAGTTAAAAAACAACAACAACAACCTGATATCAGACTTATAATATAAATAAAATACAAGTGTTCTTATAATATTTAGTATCCAGATTTGATGAGTCTATGAGAACAAGACGGAATAGATACAATAAAATGTAATAAATATAATCCAATAAATCTTATATCAGTTTCTATACATCTAATTTCAACCGTTTAACATTTGCTTCTGCACGTTCCCTTTCCTATACAATGCCATACAAATCAATAAAGCTAAATTTATCATAATTAGAGACAAACGTACAGTTCCGAATTCATAGAAGTGAGGGGCGAGTTCATATAGCCACTCGGGCTGGATCTATTTCAGGAAAGATAAGCACTTCTTAAATCATGAAGATAACAACACATGTATACGTACCACAGTAATATCACGCATCAGCAATTTTGATGTCTGAAAAACTTCACTGAAGACTACCCTGTGAGATAGTAAGTTATAAAGCACTGTCACTTAAGCAATTCTTAGTTTAACACATATTCAAGATGGAGCTTTCATTCTAAATTAGTTATGCACATCATTTTCTGGAGTAGTAAAGTACTATGGCGAGAAGGAGAGTGTGTTTTTGTTTATACTTACCACTGTGGAGATCGCTGTTCATACAGGACTGAAGATGGATGAATATGCAATGCATGGTCTCCCCGAATTGTCCTAAATCAAATCCATAATCAAAATTAATTAAATAGCAAAAAAAAAACTTTTCCAGGAGAAATCTTCACACCACAAGATCTTAGTAGTAGCTATTATGCTCTGCTGACTGTTCTTGTTACTTGTAAAAACACTATTTGTCGTAAACACAGAAGCTTACTTATAGCATCCAGAGAAGTGTAGTCTAGCCGCATTAGAGAAGAAACCAGACACTATGGCTCTTTGTACTGGAATGGGATCATCTAATAAAATGGATTGACTATTTATACCAAGTATTAGAGCGTGCCACTATCACTAACCATCGCAGGACACTAACTTCACCTTAAATCTCACCAATAGCTTCTTCAGGCGTTCTCTAATGTTAACAGCATGAGACAGGGCTAACCAAATGAGAGAAAAAGACAAGTTAATTTCACCAAATCATATATTAATATTAAATAAATAACCAACCAACCTTTATAGCTGAGAAAGTTTTCCTGGCACCATCTTGAATTTTTATTGTACTAAAAAAATATTGGCTTAATACAATAGTAACTGAGAATACGATTCTTAGTAAAAGGGGTCAAAGAAAAGAAAAATATAAACAAAACTAAACTCAGTTGGCACTGGACCCACGGACCCCTGGCTCATCAATACTCCTATCTCGGAGCACTGATAACTCACAACTTTTTTTCACCTCTTATTTCTTCTTTTCTCTGATTCCTTTGGTAAAGAAATAGTTTTCTGACCGGATTATTAATGTCAAAGTTCAAGACTTGGTATGTGACAAGACTAACAGATACAGTATAACACTTCTCAAGTGCATGAACATTGAACAAACAATCAACATTTGTAGCACAACCACATCAATCGAAATCATAGCAATGAGAAGAAAGAGCTACTACTACTATACCTCAAGCTAAACTGGTGGTGTCTTTAATTTTAAACATATTAGATGAGACTTACACGAACAAAGGCTCTGTAGACATTTAACAACGTCAGGTGATCCCCTTCATGCACACAAAACATTCTCTTGGCTGCTTCCTAATATACAATACCAAGGATAATTAATTATAATTACATAATAAACAATAACAATAACACTCTACAATTTTACATTAATAATAATTAGGAAAAAGGTGAATGGTAGATAGAAATAGAGCAGTATATGATGGAGGCCTTACTGCTTGTCCACGGCTTCGAGTTGTCTGTGAGAACACGTGCTGAACTTGAAGCATGGCAGCAATGCTCAACATTTCTTCGGAACAGCCAAATTTATCTATGGATAAACAAACATACATCATAGCACGGACCAAATAATACTTTTTTAAATAGAAAAAATTAATAGCTTCATTAACCCTCACCGCGCATACGCAAGAGGGTTATAGTCGTCATCCTGTCTGTCTATCTGTCACACTCTGATTTGGGAGATTACTGACAATTAACAGTTGATTTAGGTTTGAACTTACTCAGAATAAAGATTTAGGACCTTTTATTGTGCTACTTTTTTTTTCTAATTTTGGGCTAATTGTTGAGAAAACATGAAGCTTCAGCTCCGCATAGGTACCAGCTTTTATGAATAATGCCCCCTAGCGTCATGTCATAATCACGTGAGCAAATGATTTCTTGCAGCCAGCGGTGTGGTTTGCTTCATGCTCAGGGAAGTTAATGGAGTTGAAAGAAGTGAAGTTTCATGTTAAAAATGTATACTGTGAGTGTTTCTGGCTAGTTAGTTTATTGTTTTGTATTACATTTATCTCACACCACTTTACCTGAGACAAGAAGCATCCTAGCATACATGGGATTCAGTGGGAACTCTGCCATTCTTAAACCAAGTGGATCTGTCAGCTCACAAGCATCATTGATAGCTGGTAATGAAATAACAAAGATGTTATTTAAGAACAGGCAAAAGCCACAACAAAACACAACAACAACAACAAAAGAAATTTTATTATAGTTATTGCTGCACTGGTATGGTAAATACTGATAACCAATATTGGAGATATGAAATCTGTTGGTGACTCACAAATGGTTATGTTTGCATTTGAAGTAATATCACAGTGAAAATAAGGAAATGGATTGTGTAGCTGATATTGTTGTAATAGTGGGTTACTTAATTTGCAGCTGCCCAGCCACATGAATTTTCATAAGCAGCTGTTTCAGAGCTGCTGCACACTTCCCAGGCTTATACCTCAGGCACCTTCAAAGATCTCAATTCAATTGGGCTTACTTCTGATGATCTCACCCCACCAAACTTCAAGATAAAGACAGAAAGATAACAATGAGCAGCAAATAGACTATATCTGCTTATCTTATTGCTTATAATTATCATGCAATTTCTTCAGTTGTTGATAACTCTTTCTTGATTGTACATCTTCACTATTAGCCTAGCAACCAGGTCAAAATGGTAGCAACCAGGTGTGTATTTTGACTAATGGTCATCTATTTTACTTGCACTGGACTCTTATTACCTTATACCATTTTCTACTCATTACAAGAAAGTTCAAACACAATGGCACTATTTAAGCTTTTGTTCTGCACTAGGATAGTTCCAAAAATGCACATTCCTGTCAGAAAGGTAAATATACGAGGCGACCTAAAACTTTTGGCCACTACTTTATTATGGACCATATTCCAATATGCACAATGTAGCACTAAAGCCATATGTATATAGATAGATAGATAGATAAATAGATAGATAGAGATAGGATATAGATATACCTTCTAAAGCATAGAGTAATTCTAGTCCTTGCAACATGGCTTCTGCTGGAGGAGGCTAAAATAAAAAGAAATAAATAATAAATCACCACACAAATAAAACAATCTAACACATATAACTAGAGCCTTGGCATTATTTTATACTTCAGGAAAAAAAAAAGACAATGTATCTCATTTACTGAAAGGAAGTTGAAGCGTAATATATTGTCCACTCCGAGAGCCTTCAGCTGCAGCACCACAGGAGCCATGTTGCTACGCTGCATTTCTGGAACAGTGGAAGGTTGGAGTTTGTGAAAGCTTTCTTCTGTATAGAGACGATAACTTTTCCCTGACCGTATTCTTCCTGCTCTGCCTGACCTTTGCAAAGCTGATGATTGAGATGTGGGGACAACCACTAATGTTTCTATAAAAATGAACAAATAAGCCCAGGTATCAAAGAGCAAGATTGATGACCTGAACATAATAAACAAGTGAACAGGCAATACTTATATTTTTCCGTGAAACAGATTAGCCAATGATGAAACGGCTAGACTGAAAATCAATTGGTTATTTGCACAATGAATTTTGAGCCATATAATTTTCTGAATATTTACTAACAAATCCTCATCCCATCCATCAAAGGATGCAGCCTCCAAAAACAACTGTGACTGACTGCTTTGTAATATGAAGCACCAAGGGTGCGAACCTCAGCGTCATTACTTTAGGACGCTATTACAATGAACAAAAGAATAATTTATTTTGGAGTAGCATCAGTACGAATAGGTCAATATGTAGTTCATGCAAGTCGATGTGCAACTCGTGCAATGGAATGGTGGTGATAATGTTGTCTTCATAAGAGAAGCTTAACATACAAGAGACACTCACCTCACCAGTATAGTTTCAGTGGGAAGCTCCAAGCACCTGGTAAACCACTGATAATATAGTGTAATGCAAAACTACTGCAGTCAGCAAAGAAATTATTCGCTCACGTGAGTATGGCATGACTATAGGGAGTGTTACCAACAATAGCTTATGATGGTACGGCCTTTTTTTGAAGAAAAAAAAAAGTCGAAATGAAAAATTCTGGTAAACATTTTGATGCTTGTTTCAATCTTTGGGAGGCTGCAATCTTCAAGATACGCCATTTTGTTGTGTGACAGAATGACTGACTGACTGAGTGAATGACAAACTGAGTACTGTAACCCTCTAGCACATGTACAATGAGGGGATAACAATAACAAAAGAACTTAGGTTATTACTAAAAAAATTAAAACTTACCCAAACCAGTGGAGGTAGCAAATGCTCGAAGCTTTACAAAACCACAATCAACAACTAGAGTACACAATTAGTGTGGGTTTGTGTATAAAATATAACTACATTGAGAAGTGATAATTAACGAAAGAAATTGTTACCATAAACAATTCCAGGAATAGTAACAGAAGTTTCTGCAATATTTGTAGCAACCACCACCTGCAAAAAAAAAAGTTCAACAAGGTGTGCAATTTATTTATATATTTATTCAACCTTTCTAGTGTTTGGAGCTGTACGATGGAATACTTGTAACTGTGAAAAAAAAGTAAAAGAATAAATAATATACAAACGTGGGAAGGAAAAAATAATGACAAATGTAGGAAAAGTACTATTAACATAAAATACCTGATCCGAGTAAGGGAGACCACCATACATTGGTAGTACCTGAAGCTGCAAGCCTTTATTGGAAATTCGCACATGCTCTCTGAGTTAATAAACAAACAAGCCATGCTCTAATTCAGCACTCAAGTGTAAAACTCCTCAAGAGAGCAAACTGTTCTTTCTCTAGCTGTATCACCTTATTTCAGAGATAGCCTTCTCAATTTCCTCCTGCCCTGTAAGGAAAGCGAGTACATCTCCAGGTCCACCATCCCTGTGTATAGCGAGAACTGTCTCCACCGTACTTGTGACGTAGCTGGCCACCGGCTGCCTGGCGTAATGAATGTCCACTGGGTATGCCCTGCCTTCTACCGTCATAATCACTGCAGTATCATTCTCAGGGTGAGAAGAACTACGAGAATTTGTCTCAAAAAAGTTCTTGTAGAGCTGTGATGAAAAACAAAACAAAAAAACAACAACAAAAAAAAACATAGCTATGCATGAATACAGTTTTAAACAATGCTTTTTATTTGTCTATGTTTCATAACAAGAGACTGTGAATATTTTTGTTTAATACAGTAAGTAAAATACAAGCACTTTCACCAGTTTTTTTTTTTAATTGTTTTTTTTTCCCTGTCTGAAGTATAATATGGAATTGTCAATTATCCACTCATTACCTTGCTTAATTTGATTGTTTTTACTTAAAAACAACAACAACGAAACAACAACCTGTGATATGTGGGTGGTGTTAAATGATAACTATATAAAAGCAAAAACAACTGCTAAAATAGTACATCACATTCTTAAAGGTTTGGTGAAATATTTTCTACTATTTCAACAATAAAGAACATCAAAGTTATTCTACTGGACATATAATTCAAGGCTTGCAATAGGAATATCCTCATTCTCCGAAGACTCATCACGACATACTCGTACTTGTACATCTGTTGAAGTGTAATTCTCGAGGCGGGTGTAGAACCATGGTGCATATGGCCCACATCTGTTATTAGTGAATAAAAGTTCACAAAAAGAGCGACGAGCATCACAAAAGGTGTGGCTGCAGCTGAACCGATGACCCATATAAAAGGGCGCATGGCCACACACACAATTAATACCAGTAAACGTCCAAATATGATGAGTACCTGCTGATATTATTATTCCATCCACACTGTTGGAGCCCAATGAAGAATGTTTATGGACTCCGCCGCGAAACCCGTCTGGGGTACCGATTCTATATCCTCTAACTTTGCCACAAACATGGGAAAATTGTATATTGGATGTTTTGTAAGTGATAAGTGAACAGCCAGGCACACTATACATGAATGTACAACTTTTATGAGCTCCCTGATATCGCACAGTCTTGAACTTATCTGGGCAAAGATCGGGGTTTAACTTGGCAATCCTTGTCCAACCTCCTGTGATTCCACCACATACTTTATCCATGTTGCAAAACACACTGATTGATTGGCCACTGCTCAATTTTATAGAATAATAACCGGAGGTAGAAGAGGGTTGGTGTTGTTTGATTTCAGCACATGATGACAACTGAAGAAGATGATTAGAAGCTTTGACCACCTTTAAGTGCTTGTTGACCAGCTCCCAGTTCCTTGACAGAGCGTCAGTATGAAGCCCAGAGAGTTTATTCTTGATACTTAGCAAGTTATCTGGCATTTTTTCCCAACGAAGCATTTGAAGGTATATTACCAGTATCACAATAAGCACAACAAATAGTATTACAATGCTGATAATGGATAATACCATGGAGAGGATGGTTATCTTTGAGACAGGCATAGCCAAAAGTGGAGATGAAGTATTAAAACTAAAAGTTAGAGTTGTACCATAGTTAGTTCCAGGACTCATATAAACTGGAAGTCAACTAAAAGCAGCTGCTGACTAGGGAATTCCCCTTACTTGTGTGCCAAAACTAAACCATCATAATTAATTACATGCTAGTCTGAGCAAGTGCACTTTCAGGTAATCCTAATTTTAGGGTCTTGGTTATGACAAGTCCAAAACAATGTTACTCAGAGCCCTAAGGAATGTAGATTTTCAACACATTTTAAAAGATACTCTTTATATTACTTTGTATATATTATTACAAAGTGGCTATTAGATTTGGGTGATCAGAATGTTGATACAACATATACAGTAGGGTTCAGAAAAAAAAGAAGAAAAATATGGAGCATAAAACAAAAAAACAAAACAAAAAAAAACTATGAAGTTAGTGCCATGTTAACATGTTTGTCATAATCCAAATTAGATGGTAAGTACTACATAGTCTGTAAGTCATTCAGCATTGACCCAGTTCTACTGTAATACAAGTAGATTTGATCATCAATTAGTCATAAAATGAAGAATAGTTCAAAACTACCTCACACAATTCTTTCCAATACAACAAAAAATTCACCGTACATATATTCTCGCTGTTAGCAGAGATAACTTTTCATTAGTCACGCTGTCATCTTGGCAAATTCGGAATTGCATATCTTCATTGGTGGGACGAGGCAGACGCTTGAAGAATGGAAGTTTTTTGCCACAGTATATCTGATGCCATAGAAGTCTCTTACATTGTAATAAACATGTATTGTCACATGACCAGTCCTCTCCTATGAAACTTGGTCCAGATTCGCACCTACATCCTCCCAATACCAGCGACCAAACATGATCCAAACCCACGGTGATGCTGATGCCATCCAAGTAGTTGTCCGATAAGAATGTCTCTCGTATGAATCCAGCTTGAGTGTGGAATCCATCGAACATTCCGCTCCCAAAGCCAGTGACAATCCCACATACGTTTGAATATATAAAATCTCCTGAGCTAAAGTGAATCGACGTACAATCAAGGTCGTCCGATTTACAAGTTTTTATTCCACTGATAACCCTAGTATCAAGGCCAGGAAAACAATCGTCTGTATCCAGTTCTGCCAGCCTCATCCACCCACCGGTATAGCCTCCGCAAGACAAGGTCATGTCACAGTACACAATGTGTATTAACCCTGTACTGAACAACAGAGGGTAATAGCCTGACGGAGACCTGGGATTGCGGCGGAGGATGTCGCGACAAGATGACTGTAAATCGAAATTAAGTTTTAATTTTTGTTTCAGTGATTCAGTTAAATCAGCCAGGCTGCCATCAAATTTAACATTTTGGTCCATGCGTTTCAGTTTCATCAAATTTGAATTTGCCAAAGAAAGCAGAACTATCAGAATTACGAAAAGTAGAGATGCAGCAGTTGCGCCAACAGACAAGCAGATAGGTAGCTGTCGCTGGATCTGGATCACACGATCTAATATTTTCTTAGTTACTTCTGAGAAAGTATTGGAGCGCGTGGTTGAAGCTTTAGATTTTCTTACAATTTTAGCACGTTCAGGACTTACATCAGCCACCAGTCTGGAAGTACTCTGCGCTGGGCTAGATATTTTTCCAGGTGATGTTGCTTGATTTAAATCCCATTGGTAACTTGAATCACTAAACTCGCTGTTTGACACTGACCAGCTTGGAGCCTTGTAGTAATGAGGCATTCTATATTTTCTGTTAGAACTTGAATTACTACGGTATCGTGATCTCCTTGGAGTACTGCTAGAATACGTTCGATTGGAATCACTATAGCGCTCAGTGTTCCCATATGCTTTAAAATGAGTTTGACTACTTGAACCTGATCTCCTTGAGTTACTGCTAGACCTGCTATAGTATTTCGGGATTCTTGGAACTTTCCTTGACTTTGAAGCTCTATTGTGTCCTGTATTACTTGAACCCAAATTAGAACTTACTTTACTTGCAATACTGACAGACTCTCTTCCACTAGATGTTCTTCTACTGGTTTTTCTATATTTTCTATCACCTACAAAATGTCCTGCTATATCTCTTGAACCAGTGCCTGACATTGAAGCACTCCTGGAATAGGCACTGTCACTAGAAACACTTCTAGATACACTAGAGGCACTGTCATACACTTCACTAGTGCCTTTGTGAAGTCTAGTCCTTGAAGTAGATTTCGTCATTCCATGTCTTGAATAATGACCTGATTTTGTTGTAGTTGAAGTTAACAGTAATTCCTGCCTTTCATTGTAGTCTTCTGAGGTCCCATCTTCAGATTCAGTGCTTGACCTACTCATAGCTAGTAGTTTAAAACTCTATCTTGTATAATTATACTATTTACCCACATACACAGGAACTTGGAGCAGCTGGTAATTGCAGCTGTTCATAATAACAATTCAGCAAAATGAATTTTGTTCAATTAAATAAATAAAATAAAATAAAATAAAAATAATAATAATAGTTCAATAAATAATAATAACAATATTTTATTATTACTATTTTGCTATCTACCAACTGCAAGTACTACCTCTGCTAGCATTATTATTATTATTATTATTATTATTATTATTATTGTTCATATTGCTGCTGTTATTATTATTATTGGTGAGCAAACAGAGAGAGTATGCTAGACATTATTGGGGATGATTAGTGGTAGCAGGAAATCAAGAATTACACTAAGTAAGTACATTTATGTTTTTCATAGAAGCACAGGTGCCAATTTTCTTTTTTCAAATTATACAGGTTTAGGTTTCTCTGCTCAGAGAAAATATTAAAACCCAGGGCCAGATCCAGGGAGGGTAAGATACCGCCTTATTTCTCCAACCATGCCCATCAACAAAAAGGAATATTCAAGGAAATTCATCCCTTGGGACAGCTGCATCTGCATGCTTGCTCTATTTCAGAGTCTGGACTGATTACTATTTAGATATATTGAGAAAGTTGGTATGCTTTGACTCCTTTCAGCCACAAAATTGGTTGCCAAATTATTTCCGCTTTTTCCATGTTCTTTCTTCATTAAAAAAACAACCCAATAATGAAGTTGTAAAAAAATTTCTTTGCAGCAAGTAAGGAGGTGCTACCTATTCCCTTCATCTGTATTGTGCACATGATAACTTAATGGCAAGCTTGTGAGCATGTGTGTGGTGACCGGATTTCAACCTCGGATTTAAAAGTTCTGCATATGTGCTAAATAAATACACATATCTTTGTCACCATTGCAATGGACTTAATTATAGAAATGATCCAATAAGGCAACAAGTTGAATAAGTGATAGAACTCAAGCCATAGGCTACTAAAAATATGTCTAACAATAAGCATTTTTCCATAGAATGATTTGATTTCTGAATCTGCTTAACATCTCAACTGTTCTATGAGATTACCTGAAGTTAAAGTTTATTCCAAAATTACAAGAGGAAAACATTTTTATCAAGTGATATAATCAACAAACAAGTCCCACAAATATTGTTGCCTGATTATTGGACATATATTTCCAAAAATGCAATGGGTATATCCTCTTCTGACCTCTCCTCATCCCGGCAAACCTTCACTTCTATATCAGAACTAGTCGGGTTAGGCAACTTGGTATAATACCACCCTGTAAATTTGGATTTCTTCTTGCATTTGTTACTGTCCCATAGATAAGAGCCGCACTGGTCTCTATCCGACAAACACGAAGTGTGATCGCAGGTAAAGCCACCCGTACGATAAATTGGTGCATCAGCACACACACAATAGTTGGCGCTGATGTACGACCAGATGTGTTTGCGACCACTGCTCACAAGGATGCCATCGTAAGGATTGCTGGATTGAAGCGGAGAAATACCACGTACACCGCGAAAGCCATCCGGGTTTCCTACCCTGAAACCCCTAATTTTCGTGCAGATGTGAGTATACGGTATAGTGTAGGAGCTATAATAAGCGGAAAAGCAGCCTGGTCCATCTTCTTCAACTATGCAATTACTCACCAAGCCGTTGAGTAGTCTGCTCTTGAATCCTTGTGGGCAGACATACGGGTCTAGTGTCGCCACTCGAGTCCATCCTCCGGTAATCTGACCGCAGGTTCTGGTCATGTCACAGTAAATGCTCATCAAGTGCCCAGTTTTGGACCTCACCAGATAGTAGCCTGACATAAGGGACGGGTTGAGAGCATAGAGAGTTGAACATGAATGCAATTTCACAACAGAAATAGAAGAGTTGCTGATAATGCCATTCATACCGTGTGTGGTCACTGTGAAGTTATGGAGGAGCTCATCAGAAAAGTCTTGCAGGATATCGTCCGCATTTTTAGCAACAAAAACTTTAATGGACAGCAAGGCAAGAGCTAGGCACACTACCAGGCACATATTAACAGCAATGAATGCTAGAACCAAAGCCAAAGTATTCCATACCTTGGGTGACTTCAAATATTTCTCAGGAATGATGGCAGTAGCAGCAATGGATAAGATATGCTTATCATCACTAGAATGTTCACTACTCCCTTTTTCATTGTTAATGTCTTCTTTCTCAGAGTTCTTTTCTCCACTGATGTCACCTTTCTTATTGCTCATTTAAGCTAATAACTAGTAGCAGTGATAATTAAAAAAAAAAGAGAGAGAAGCCGAAAGAAGACTCTGTTTTCCTTAATTCCAGAGAGGGCAGCTGCTATTAGGGAAAGCACCTTTTTTTTTTAATTGTACATATACATTACCTAAGTGTAAACAATACTTTTTTCCCCTTCAAAATTGTGATTCCATGAAATATCTGCAGCCAGTACATTTAATTGTAAATTGGAGTGTCACTCATCTACACTTATATGCCTGAATTATATTTCAATGGAAATTAATGGTCAAATTTATTAACAAATTGGGGAAATATCATCAGGAGCAGTGATAATTTATGTAAACAATACATAAGCAACAGACTAAGACTAAATTTAATGTAAGTCTGATCTGGTTTCACTAATCATCACACAAATACTATCAAAAACTATACCTCAGCATCTAGAGTAGCCGAAGAAATGACAATACGTAGATCTTCTCTTTTCTTGGCTATCTGTAGAGTACATTGTTGACAGCACAGCCAAATATACTAGTTACTAGCTACTACAATTATTATTAATACTATAATTACTAAATAAAAATAATTAATAGTTGTGTTAATACATGTTTATGTTAAAATTCCATAAAGATATTTTGGCTTTAGTACGCCATTCCTCCACTATACGGGTCAAACCAACCTTCTTGAGGAGACCCACAGCAATGTCTGTGTTCAGTGACCTTTCATGAGCTTCATCCAGCATCAACACACTGCAGACACACTCAAGAACTTTATTACATGCACTGTATGTTCTATGACCACTGCTATTTACTGGCTGTGTTATCCAGCACATAGGTGAACCACATAGCTAGTCTTACAGCTACAACTTACTAATAAATATCTATAGATAGATGACAAGCTGAGTGTATATGCACGTAAGAAATTATTTGACTGTGTGAATTCTTACATTAACATTTGCTTGTACAACATTTTCAGTAATAATAACCCTGCCACGCGGTGGCACTTAATGTACTAACTTTTGCAAATTAAGGATGCAGTAGCATAAAAGGTATTTTTATCCATTGTTATTACCACTTGGTTTTCCCTCTCCTGCTCTCTTTCTTCCTTAGTTTTTCTTCCCTCCTTTCCTTCAAGTTTTTGAGTTTGGAGTCCCTTCTCTATCTCTCCTGCTTCTGGCTTTGCGAAACTTTGCCTTCCCTTTGAAACATAGCCGGTTTTTTCCCCTCGCTGATTCCAATCTCTTTTTAACTGTATTAATCAAATCACCTTTGTTTCCTATCGTCTTTTATTGGATGTGATCATGCTTTACCCATTCAGCAAATGACGATGTTTTATCAAACCATTACAACTCATGAATTATTCATTAATGCACATACCGTCGTCATTGTTGGATAAACAAGCGTATTATTACATAGATAATAATAATAATATATAATTTGATGACGATAATGATAATAACAATAATTGACAAATTCGTTTTTTCTCAAAAATTTAAATTGTCGTTCTGAGTAATTTTTTTTTACCAAAATCAATGCTTAATAGTCAGTAATCTCTAAAATCAGGGTGTGACAGACAGATAAACAGACTGGACGATTATTATAACCTTCTTGTGCATGTGCGCTGAGGATTAACAACAGTAACAGAAAGAAACTGTAGTTTCTGCTGATGAAGTGAAGATGGTGAAACCTACCTGTATTTCTTGAGCAGCGGGTCCCACATCATTTCCCTGATAAGCATCCCATCAGTCAGAAACTAGAGCAAATACAACATTCAACTGTCATGTAGTTGGTATCTATTAACCTTCAGTTCATGCAGGGGTGATAGAAGAAGTGGGGGGGGGGGGGGGGGGGGTAGCACTGGCCCCTCCAAATTTATAGCTTGGGGGGCATACACTATGCAGATTTAAGTATCAAATGGCATTGGTACACTTGAAGTTATATATATTTTTTCATGAAAGTGGTTTTCATGGGAGTAAATTGGCTTGTGACACATGGTGCCCCTACTCTGAAGCAGCTTCCATCACTCCTGGTTCAGTGTACATGCATGAAATTCATAAGGTACCTTGATGCGTGTAGCTTCTTTATCAGAGCAATCATCAAACCTGATGCAGTATCCAACCTATAGCCAGGAGGAAGAAGAACAATGACTAAATCACTACACAGCAAGTATGTAGCTCCTGTACATTGCAAGTATACTGGTTAGTTAAGCGGGGGAGGGAGGAGAATCTTATTTGCAGACACAATGAAAATAATGTGAATGATCAGTTTAATGCAATTAGTCAATGGACTAAGTGGCCATGTATTCTAACTATGAAATACATCTTTCATTAGTTATATCTCGTACTCAGCCTCCTCTAAAGCTTTTTGATTACTTTCACCCGTAGTTCAATGCAGCCCTGAAATAGCTATGATAGGGGGAGTCTCGGATTGGAAGGAGGAATAAAGTATTTTTAAACTGCAATAGCTTCACTTAGTACACTTACACTGAACTGGTCTCATTCAAGACAACAGTTATTTAGTACATTTATATGCATCTCTAATCCATGTACATTATTATTTATTATCATTATATTATTTTTATTATTGTGTTACAGGACCAAAATAAATATAATTGCCTCCATCATTTTTGTACCCTAATATGCTTCATGTACTAGTTCTCTATTATTCAGAAGAAAGATAGACCATAAAATTTGGCGTTTTTTTTTTTTTGCTTAAACACCTAAGTTATTGTAATACATACCTCACGACCCAAAACGGCACCCCTTTCTTCCGCCACTCTAGCGGCTATCTAAAAATAAGAACACGGAAATAAACAATTATGATTTTAATAATAGCAAACTTTCTCATTCTAACAGCCAATATTGTTAATTAAAATTTAACCCCACTAGACTTCACAATATTGGCTGTTAGAAAGAGAAACTGTGCTATTATTATAATTATTTCAGCCGAGAATGACTGAATTATGAATTTGCATGAAGTATCACTTGCTCAATCATACCGTTGTGGCGGCCACTCTCCTCGGCTGAGTCACGCCCACCACATGCCCCTCCCCTGCCCAGCCAGCTTCCAACAGATACTGAGGAATCTGTAAATGAAGCACACAAACAAGTTCAAATATTACGGGCCTACAAGTGATGCATGGATTACCTGTGTTGTCTTGCCACTACCAGTTTCACCTACAATAATCACGGTCCTGTACTTCTCAAGGAGGTACAAAATCTGGTTCCGACACTGTAGAGAGAAATTGTTGCAACATGATAATCCATAAATAGGAACTGTTTGTAACAGATCAAGCAGCTATGAGTGAATCAATAGAATGATTTATTTCTCAAGTTATAAAAACAACAACAACAACACAATTGACTGTTGTTCCATGTGGTCTCTCTGTCAAACACAGCACAGATTGGCAACAATGGGTCATACATTGGAATGAATGCTTAGATTTAAAAGTTTTCGAGCATAAGTGTGAGCAATGCAGGTTTAAAAAATGTCCAATTACACAATAATGGTACACATAAGTAATATTTTTATCACTTAGACTAAGTATGCCAATGCTTTGATCTGTGAAAGTGTGAAACTGTAGTGGGTAAAGAGTATCTGGTCTGATGAGACTATAACAATAGGAACCGTATATTCTGCACAATATGTTAACCTTGTATATTGGCAATCGTTCCTTTTGCTTGCTGATGGACAGGTTCATGTTGGGGTTGTAGCTGAGGCATGATCCAGCACCTTCACTACCCTCTGCTTGACTGGGCCTCTCTAGCTCTAAGCTTGCACCAGGCTTGGAAGTGCCTATCCAAGCAAGAAGATCATGACAACATAGCAGGTAAAATTTACATGTCTGTTAACTCAAGTAATCAAATAGAGTTTGTAAAAACTGGGTGCTTTTAATGGCTCAGAGCCACCATTGGTCCAGTGTCTCACCTGGTTTCCAAAACTTAGGAGCAAATGCCATGGTTTCCGTTTATGGTGGGCGCTATTATTACACCCAGTCGGTGAAAATGGGCAATATTTAGACATTTTGGTCTTTCACGTGGATCTCTCATTACTGACTCAAAGTAAGTAAGGACGTCGGAGCTAGAGGCTTGAGGGAATGGCTCAGAACTACAACATAACGGAGAGGGCGTACGCTAAGATTATCCTGCATTGTTGCAAGTACCCGCATCTCACTGTGAACGGCGTTGTAATCGGTTCAATCTCTAAGGAATCTCAAACGGTCCAGATTCAGGATGCCATTCCTCTCTTTCACTCTGGTATTGGACTGGCCCCAATGCTTGAAGTAGCTCTTACTCAGGTAGGATTAGATTGAGGGATATTATACAAGCTCCGATGTATTATATTCATACATATGCAGGTGGAAATATACACTTCCCAGAGAGGTCTGAGTATTGTGGGATATTACCACGCCAATGAGTTGTTAAAGGATAGCAGTGTCAGTGACACAGTGCAAGCTATAGCCTCAAAGATAGCCCAGCACTGTGACAAGTCCTGTCTACTCATGGTGAGATTTTAATGTGTACAGTAAAAGAAATTGGGTTTCATATGACGCTCATTAGTATACCATGTGTGTTTTTTATGAACTTGTTCATATTACCTTGGGCTAGCTTGTTACATTTTTTTATTTTAGCATACGGATATTCACCTTTGATTAAATTGTACATATTGTATGCATGTATTATTGAAAGTAATGAGTTTTACGTGGCTCGAAAATTACTTTTTGTGCACCTTGGTATAATGTAGTCCATTGTTAAATGTGTAGGTGGACAACAAGAAGCTAACAGATAGTAAGAGTGTTCATGCTCTGAAGGTGAGTGAATTGTGTGTGTGTGTGTGTGTGTGTGTGTGTGTGACCTAAATTGAAGAAGATGTTCTTGACTTCAGATTTATGCTAAGAAAGACCAAACTTCTGGATGGAAGGAACTCACTGGAAACTTGTGAGTTCCAATTATCATGATAATGCAGTAGAAGGCCAAGATCACGTTTTGTGGTCATGCCATGCTCTTTTCATTCATTCACTAAATTAAGTAATTGTGCAGCTGCATTATGCACTCTACTGATCAGCCGAGAGGACACTAGTTTTTCTACTTTTTACTCACAACGTGCTATTTTAAAGAATTATGGAAAATATTGACACACGATGATAAGAACGGAAATTGACATGTTATCAATTTTCTTATCAGATTAAGTTTAAAAAAAAAAAACTTAACATTTTGTTATTCCCACCTTCTCTCTGCCCTATTCTCCTTCCATGTAGTAAACTCCAAGACAAATTGATGCTGACCAACACACTGAATATGGTGGATAAAAGACTGTACGAGCAGCTGGTGGATTTTGACCTTCACTTGGATGACCCTCAGCTGGACTGGATCAACCCGGAGATAAACGATGCTGTGGCTGTTAGTAGCACGGCACCCATTTAGCTGCTAAATCTTGTCTCTTAGTCATTTCCATAGCACTATTGTGCAAGTGTGTGTCAAGCTTCAATTTTATAGCAAATGTCATATTCAATCACATTTTTCTTCTTTTTCTTGTACAATTACTTACCATGAAGAGCAGCCATTGATAGTGGAATGGAGGAAGTCATTGAAACAATAGCATACTAAAGTGACAAATAAAGGTTGCTGGAAGTAAAGTACCTGGAAGTTATAAGAAATTTTGTGAGAAGTTTGGGCAACTTTTAATGTAGCTATGTGAGCAGTTCAGTGATGCCAAGAGTACCCATTACATAATTGTACTAAAGTGATGACCATTTAACCTTCCTCAAATGTAAGTGTTATATATATATAATGTTGGAACTTCTTGCAGTGTCAAGGAAGAACACTGAAAGAATAGTTACATTTCTGCTTCACTTGTATTGCAATACAACTGTATTATAATCCCATCAATTTGGACTGGCAAAAATTACAGCAATTAGATACGGCTTAGAAGAGGGTAATTTTTTTATTCATACCTGTAAAGTAATATTAATAATTTCCACAATAGGAAATAAGCTCCTCTACTTCCCTCTTATGACACCAAACATAGTACTTCAATTTCTCTAGAATACACTTGAACAAAGCCCATCAGTCAATTGTTTACCAGTTCCAGTCACATTATAATTTACTTTTATTGATCTGCACACCTACGTACAATTCTTACATTGCCTTCATTTTAGCTAGCAATTCTTTATTAGAGAGAATATCAATGCATGTGTGTGCCATAGCTTTTGCTACAGTCAGTGTATTGTGATGAGCCAGTGAAGTGCCACAAGCTGACGCAAACTCTGTGGTATGGTTCACTTCATTGCAATTACTGATTCTATACATGGGATGAATTGAAGGGAGAAGTTGTGACACATTCCCAAAATCTGTCGAAATAGACATATCCTGTTTCATCTCAAAATTTTCTTTGCCGCTTATGGATCGTAAGTTTTCGGCATACAAAGATGCCAAGTATTCATTGCTCTTCAAATGATCAAATTTTGGTGCATGAAGTTTAATTTCTACAGAACATCCTGTGGCTTCAGCCGCAGCTTTGAAGCAGTCAAAAACTTTATCCTCAAGGGTTATAAGCTCATCTTTATGAGGAGTTCGCATGTAATAGAGTAAGCTCGTCTGTGACGGTATGATTGCAGGGTCACTCCCCCCACCTGACAGTGCTACACCGTGCACTCTCCAGGACGGCCTCATTTGTTGGCGAAGAGCAGAGATGTAATTATATGCCAGCACAGCAGCGTCTAAAGCGTTCACACCTTCCCAAGGATAAGCCGCAGCATGAGCTGGGCGGCCTTTATAGGTAATCTCCCACATGGACATGGCAAGGAAAACGGGGCTGATAATATTGGCGGGTGCAGGATGTACCATCATGGCTGCATCAATGCTGTCAAACGCACCGTTTTGTATTAAATTCAATTTTCCACCCAGAGTTTCTTCTGCTGGAGTACCAAGAACAGTTATGGTTCCATGGAGTGCCTTGCTTTTGCAGCCTCTGCATTCCTTGTCTGGAGCAAGATATTTCTCTAGGGCAGCTTTCACTCCTAGGCCAGCGGCTACCCCAGCTTCAGCAATCAAATTGTGCCCACAAGCGTGCCCGATGTCAGGAAGGGCATCGTACTCGCATATAACGCACACGTTGGGTGGACCTGAACCGTAAGAAGCTCTAAAGGAAGTTTCCAAGCGTGCGTAAGAACGGTCGACCTGAAAGCCTCTCTCTTCCAGAAATTTCGTTAGGATTTCATGAGCTTTCAACTCCTTGAAGCCTAACTCGGGATTCTCCCAGATTTTTCTTCCCAAAAGTGACAATTCGTCCGAAGCTTGGTCAATTGTTGAACTCGCTACTTCTTTTCTGGTACGTTCCAATTCTTCAGTCTTACCCGCCTCAGTTGACATTGTGTCGGTCTCCCACAGCGCGAGACCCTTTACCAACCTCTCTTCGCAGCAGAATCTCTTCTCCAATTAAATCCCCACACGCCGCGATTAAAAAAACATTTTTTTAAAAAGAAAGATAAAAAAAAAAGAATAAAAAAAAAGGTGCATTATTTAAACATTAATTTAACTTATGGCCTGACAGGCTTAGTCTGAGGATTAGTTTTCTGATGGAAATAGACTTGGAGAAGAATGAGAATGTCCACAGTTATCTGCAATGAGCCACACACCCAGAACTGGACAGGAGAACTCCTCACTACAAAGTAGCACGTCTTGAAGAGATCACCACTCAACCACATAATCACCATCTTAACACTAATAAAACAATGAAAACAACAACAACAACAAAATGAGGGAAAAGAAATTAAAATAATGGCGCTAAATAGATCCTAGAGAATTATATTATTATAGTTGTTTATTCAAATTAAAAACAAACAAACAAGCAAATATTGGGATGAATAAGCAACAACTTGAATACATCTTCCACTAAACAAGCAGCCATGATCATAAAATTGAACAGATCAGCTCTTTAAAACTTGAAATCGTAACAGTGACAGACAAAAGGTCTCCCAAGAAAGAAGAAGAGAAAGGCCAACTACTATAAAGTAAAAGTCAATGACGTGAATTATTGGCGATATTACATGCATATACATATATTTATACTATTAATAGTACGGCGCGTAAGTTGACCATTCAAAAATGTATGGGAAGTATAACTGTTCAATTGAAATCGCACGGGGAAATTGAAATAGCGCGTAACTAATTGAAATACCTCGGTAACTAAGTGGAAACTAAGTGAAATACCTCGGTAGCTAAGTGAAATAGTACGGGTAAGTGCACACACATAGAGCGTTAACCTTGGAAACGTACAGTTTGAGTAGTTTCTAGTCGGAGACAATGTCCTTCTTTGCCACAGAAACTCTACCCGTATTAGACGGAATGTTTTACAATAGATTAGGAGGAGTCGTACGTTGAAAAGAAAGTTCCAGCGGAAGCTAATCCTGAAATAAGGAGATAGTGAGTGAACGATACAGTGTAGCTACAATTGCAAAAGACTTTAAAAAGCTGGCCTACTATTAGCGAGTGATAGCACGGGTAACCTGTACTATTAGGGGTCAATAGCACTCGTAAAGCAATTGAAATAACACTCAGCCTCGCCTCGTGCTATTTCAATCGCGTTACTCGTGCTATTAATCCCGAATAGCACAATTACCCGTGCTATTACTCATACATGTAGGAACATCTTCCTTACATTACGATGGAATATCTGTTTCAATAGCCAACATACTTATACATTTAAAACTTAACCACTTTCGTAAAGCTTTTACATTAGTTGAAAAGCTAGTCTTTGAGATTCACTGTTGAATAATAGGCTACATCCCATTGCACGTGAGTGCTGCAAGTTAATCAATATATTTGTACCATGGTACATTCAAACTGTCCAATCAGATTGCTCAATTTGTGGTGAATACATTCCATACCCACCTCCTAGGAGGTGAATAAGCAAACTATCAATCTAAATTAGTTTTTCTGCGATTCCTATAGCCCAGAGCCATGGGTACAAGTTGGTCGCACCACTCCGTGTTCAGTCGGTATGGGATTTACACTTTGGCCCTCGGTTGTGTAAATCCCATACCAATCCATGTCGTGGTGTAACCTATACAAACATTAGAGCTATGCACTACTTCAGTGAGTAATTTACTCAAACAGACAGAGAAAGGAGGAACAAGCAGACAGTACTGGTGAGTACCTTTCTACTATTTCAGTATAATTACACACATATAAACATTTATGAACATATTCACATGCACATGCACATCCCATTCACACACCCCCACCCCAACCATTAAAAAAACAAAAAAACAACAACAACAACCAATAATAATAGTAATAATAACTAGAGCATATCTCAAAAGCTAAGCCGAAATTAAAAAAGAGGCAAATTAAAGGGACTTTAAATTGTCATCTAGTGTGAGTTTCTCATCTCTCAAGGCATAAAAGTCTATCATCTTTGAGATCTGCTGTTGACAGAGTGACAGAATGAATGAACGAATGAATAAATGACAAACAGACTACTGTAACCCTCTCACGCATGCGCGCTGAGGGGGTTAATAATAATATTGTGCTTACACAATATACACACCTCATTCCTTCAGTGGACTTCTTTACATAGTTCTTCCACAGCTGTGGCAGTCCTAGACATGCCTCCATGAGGAGAGACAACAAACCCAGCAACTCCACATACACTGGCACCTTCACGAAGATGAAGGTCACCACTGACATGACTGCCACAAAACCTAGCAGGAAGAAGCAGTAGTCTTGGAAATCTGTCCATTTCCAGAAGTCCGCTACCTTTAAATCTGTACAACGATTAAAAATGACGACCAAATCAACTGCAACTTTATATTAAAGGATCATGCCCAGTCCTGCATGTTAATGGGTAAAGGATCATGCCATATTTTGCATGTTAATTGGTAAAGGATCATGCCCGTGGGTAAAAGATCATGCCCAGTTCTGCATGTTAATGGGTAAAGGAATGCCCAGTTTTGCATGTTATCCAACATGTTTGTCGTGCCACTGCAGCTAAAGGCTGTTATAATCCATAATATCTATCTTATAAACCTTCTGTAGTTCAATGATTAGATTAGATTCTATACAAAATCTTTAGGGAAAAAACAAAACAAAACAAAAGAAAAAAAAAGAAAGAAAAGAAAAAAAAAGAACTGCTGGTCAAGTCGAGTGACCACTCCTACTTCTAATTGAGTAATATTCAAAACGGCCATGGATTACATTCAAATGACGGATATTACCTTTCAGTCTCACAGTTGCAGTGTTGGTGTCAGTCTTCACTGTGACGCACACATGCATCATAGCCATCATGGTAGCTATCATCACAATGCTCTGTAACAATAGGGGCAACTCATAGTGCTTGCCAAACCTAACACACATATTATGTACACACACACACACAATGTAATGAAAGCAAGATTCATAAATAGGATGAAGTTAGAATAGAATCTATGGAGTATGTATAAGGGATGACTCGCGTGCATAATTAAACCGAGTTTGATGCAGCCATGTTTACATATTCACATGGGAAACAATGAAGATTTTGACTAACAAGCTGTTTCTACAGTATTATCACATTTCATTGTGTAGAACCTCAGATTAACCGCTAGTTTGATTGTGCTACAAGTCACTCAAGTTTAAAAAAAAACACCAACAAATTTGCTTTGGTTGTTGCGACTGAAGTCATGTACCATTGAACTCACCAAAACAGTATTCTGAGGATGTTAGCAATCAAAAGCACAAGGCATACATAAGTGGAGAAGCCCTCAGAGTCCCTTGTTTTTCTAATGCTACTGTATTGAGGTATGTAGGGCACCACACCTCCAAATATGATACACAACACGCTTATCAAAGTCAACAGTTCCAATAACATGGCTAGAAATCCTCCCTCCGGCGTGTGAATAACTTCAGTGGCGTGTTTTACGACCTGGTGTCCAAGAACTTTCCCTTCTACTGCTGCGGCTTTCAGAACTTCGACAGCAGCAGCCGGTGCCATTTAAATTTCCAATATTCCCTACAATATCAACGACCTTTACCATTTCGCGTAATTAAGTCTGCTTAACCATGGTAAGTCAAGTGCTAATGGCTGCAGAAGTTGATTGTTATTTACCTCTCCCTTGAATATATGGCCTACCTTATTTCTATAGCATGGGAGAGCTAAGGTTAAGGCGTCCTCTGCTGAACAGGAAGAAGCGAAGAGAAGAGCCAAAGAAGAGAAAGTTAGGGAATATAAGAAAGTAACCAGTTTAATTTATTCCAAGGTAAAGGTTCCTTGCATTTTAATTCACACTGAGATTTATTTTGTGAATTTCCCTTGGCTGGGCTGTGTTAGAGAGCTGCTGGCGACCATGACGAGGAAGCCTTGAAACTGACTCGGTCTGTACTGGTAGGGAATCCAGAAATCACCACTTTCTGGAACTACAGGAGAGAAATTTTGTTAGACCAATTCAAGACAATGTAAGTTACTCTTCAGTGTCATGTCACATGAGTGGCTGTTGTATCCTTGACAGAATTGTAATCACAGTAATTGGGTAGAGACGTTTATAGCTCCATACTTTTATGGTATAAAATATACATACCAATTGGGTACATATTACTGACAGCATGAGGTTAAATTATTAAATTAGCATCATATATTATCCTATCATCTTAACCTATTAAACTACAGTGTAATAGGATTGCTTACTGTAGTAGTCACAGCTTCTAGCTAGAGATCACCCCACTATGCCAATTTTAATTAATTATAACAGCCTAATTACTAAGTATTATTATTAGTACGCTTGTCTGTCAGTAACCTTTACGGTGTGTGTATTCACGATTAATTTATGAGCCGAGCTAGGTTGGGAAAGCATCTTCAGCAACGACGACGACGATGATGGTGCGTGTAAAGCTGTGGCCAGGTTGGTAATGACAGTGGTACGTGTATAGCTGAGCTAGATCGGTAAAGGATCATCAGTAATGACAATGGTGTGTGTATTCGTGACACCTGAGCCAGGCTGGTAAAGCGTTGTAGTGCAAAATGGTGTTGTGAATGTGAGGAAAAAACAACAAACAACTGACGTAACTATGCCAAACGGTAGAGGATAATGATACCGTATGCTACTCCATTCCTAATTTGCGAAAGTTAGTACATTAAGTGCCACTGTGTGGAGGGACTTATGATTTTTTCATCACCTTTTCCTTCTGGTATTTTGGCAGCTTTTTGAGCTTGTTTTCTAGAATTTTAACTTCTCTCTTTCTTTTCTGCTGATCATTTTCATTGTGTTCAACAAATTCCGCAACTTAATGTTGCTATCAATTGCCACAGAACTACATAGAACGCACAGGCACATCAGTAGAAAACAGTACACATATGACAGCAAAAAGGGTACACATATGCCTAAACTAATGAAACCAGATATATATTTAATATATTTCACGAAGTGAGTGAATCAGCTTCGCTCGCTTTGCTGATTATTATTAATGTTGTTGTTGTTATTTATTACTAGTGATGTGCTTCAGCACAAATGGTCAGTGAATCATTGTGCACAAGTATGTACTTCAAACAACACTTTAAACCATTAAATCTGACAAAGCTTAGTTGGTATTACTAGAGCTTCATGCAACAAACTAAAAGGCTACATTTATGTATTTAGTTTCTACAAATGTACTATTTAGTAGCAGTCAAATAGGGAATTACTTATATAATATGGAATTACTTTTTTTTATAGTGTGGTGGTTGCTTCTGTAGTAAAAATGAGCCATTCTGACTACCTAAATGACCAGTAACTCCTGACAAAACAAAAACAACAACAACAACAACTTGGCTATAAAGCATGGCCTAGTTTTTGAAACAATGTATGGTAAAGATTTTCAATGCTATAGCCACTTGCTGCAACGTTTTGCAACTTGAAAAAAATCAACAGCATTTCTTAAAAATTATCGCACAGTATTGAGCCTAACCCTAAGCACCTGTTCATTGGATATACCAACACAAGACTTACATTGTATTCTTTTCTTGACGACTATTGGACTTTAGCGTAGGGCTATATATATATATATCTACAACACACAGCACATTAACCAAGATTACTTATCACCACCACTAATTGGAATACAAAATTGTACATTAGTGTAAAGCTTTAGCGGCAGAACAAACTTGAGGTAGACCAGCTGCTGTGAACTTTGGCCATATATTATATAATATTATATATATATATGTATGTATATATACACATCAGGGATTTTTTTAGAAAAATTGCTAAGGGGGGGCAAAATAGAGATTTTTGTTAGCAAGGGGGGGCATGCATGTGTCAGAGTGCATGCATTAATTGTGTGTGTGCCTGTATTAATTATTAATGTGTGTGTGCCTGCTTAAGTGTGTGTGTGCCTGCTTAAGTGTGTGTGTGCCTGCTTAAGTGTGTGTGTGCCTGCTTAAGTGTGTGTGTGCCTGCTTAAGTGTGTGTGTGCCTGCTTAAGTGTGTGTGTGCCTGCTTAAGTGTGTGTGTGCCTGCTTAAGTGTGTGTGTGCCTGCATGATCCAGCTTGAATAGCAGTGACCTTGCAAAAAAAGGGTGAAAAGTAATGTAATTGACATGTCATATTGACACCTTTTTATGATTGTTTGCACCTGCAATAGCTGTACACAAACTGGAGACAGTTGCCAGGCCAGCACTTGCAAGCACAACCACAACAGTTGTGCTTGCAAATGCTGGCACAACCCTGTCAGCCTATATAAGTCTGTGCTTGAGTAGCTTAGTTAGTTAGTTCAAGAAGTCTTGAGAAGATGGATATTCGGCATTACTTTAGTGCAAGCACTTCAAGGCAGTCTTCTACACCAGCATCTACTAGTAGTAGCAGTGAAGATGAGGAGCCATTGTCTTCTGATAGCCAAAGCCTAGAGCCACCTCCAACTAAAAGAAGTCTTTCCAGCACGGCTAACTATAGAGCTAAGTCGAAGTATAGAACAAAATCAGGCCAGCGGAAGTACAACAAAAAGTGGGGAAAGCAGTTTCTTTGGTTAGAATATGATGAAAATTACCGCGGAGCATTCTGCAAAACTTGTCGAAAGTACGATCATCATCCTTCTCAAAAGACAGGTGGAGCATGGATTACAAAGCCATTTAAAAATTGGAAAAAAGCGGTTGAGAAGATGCGTGCCCATGCAAAGAGTGATACTCACATTCGCCGTTCCGAAGCTGAATTGCTGGCTACTAAGAAGGAAGTATCCATTTTAGAGCAACTGCGGAGTGTCACAGAAGAGCAGAGGATCAGAAACAGGAAGGGAATTAAGGCACTTTTGCGATGTACTCACTTCCTTGCACGAAATCACATTCCTCACACCACCAATTTTGCTGCTCTGGTTAATTTGATTGTGTCTCGTGGTGATGATTTAAAACAATTTACTGAAAAATCTGCAAGAAATGCTACCTACACCTCTACAGATTCTGTTTCCGATTTTCTGGAGGCACTGGGATTGTGGGTAGAAGAATCTCAGCTCAAACGCCTTCGCAAGGCTCCTTTCTATAGTGTGATGGCTGACGAATCCACAGATATATCAACAATCGAAGAGCTTTCTCTTTGTTTTCGTTGGGAGGAAAATGGAGAACCCGTTGAACATTTTTTTGACACCATTCCATTGAAAAAAACTGATGCTGCATCTATCTATACCACTTCGACTGACTGGTTCAAGCAGAAGGGTATTCAGCCTACTAAGCTTGTCGGAATGGGGTTTGATGGAGCAGCAACGTTTTCTGGAGTCAGAACTGGAGTCCAGGCGAGACTCAAGAAGAATTCTCTCTATGTTCACTGCCATTGCCACTTACTCCAACTTGCTTGTGTTCAAGCTGCAAACCACACTCCTGGAATTGAGCATGTTTACAAGACATTGCTCACTCTATGGAAATTTTTTCACTACTCTCCCAAAAGAGCAGAACACCTGAAGAGTGTACAGCGTGTGCTTGACCTACCTGAACTGAAGGTCACCAAACCGTCCGACACCCGTTGGTTAGCTCATGAACAATGTGTCAAGGCAGTGAAAAAGAGCTAAGCTTCCATTGTGATTGCTCTTGAGACCTTCTATGAGCAAACACATGAGCCAGAAGCACTGGGGCTCAACAAAGCTCTATCAAAGAAGTCTACTGTGATGGCAATCTACCTCCTTGACTTCGTGCTGCCCCAAGTTGCTCAACTAAGCAGATGTCTTCAAGCAGAAAAGCTAGACTTGACCGCTATTTCTGGTTTGGTTGATTCTACTCTGCAAACTCTTCATGAATCTTTGTTACCTGCTGCAAATTTGGTGCTGGAGCTACTAGATGCCCAAGATGAGCTTCAAGCTATCGCAATAATTGACTCTGAATCTATCACTTCCTTTCAAGATAAAGTGGCTAAACCCTTCGTCACTGACTTGAAAGAAAATATTTCGAGGAGATTTTCTTCCCAAGATATTGTAGCATCATTTAGTATCTTTGACTCTTCAAAGCTACCACAAAAAGACTCTCCTGATCTGTCGTCATATGGGGATGAATTCCTTGGTGTTCTTGAGGACCACTATGGCAAGGAACTTGCAGCCAAGTCAGTAGAGGGAGAGGAATTTACCGTGCCAGCTTTAGTTTCCTCTGACATTCGCACAGAGTGGGTGACATTCAGGAGATACATCACTACTCGGCCTAAGGAAGACAATACGAAATTGCTGATGGAATTAGCTACCAACAGCATGCTTGTACAGATGTTTCCCCATCTCAGTGACCTTGCCAAGGTGTGCCTTTCGATTCCTGTTGGGACAGCATCTGTGGAACGAAGCTTCTCCCAAATGAAGATGATCAAAACAAGGCTAAGGAGTCGTCTTGGAGAACAAAATCTAGCTCACCTGATGAGAATAGCAATAGAAATGCCTGAAGAACTTCCAGATGACATTGTAGAAAGTGTAATCGATATTTGGAACAGAAAGATTAGACGTATTGCTGTATAAATGTATTGCTGTATAAACGTATTGCTGTATAAATACACTTATATTTTGCTTAAATAAAATTGTTTGTTGCCTAATAATTAGACTAATGGATATAATAATTTTAAAAAATGCAGTACATAGTCACACAGGTCTATTTAGAATAATGAAATTTCATTTCAAATGCTCAAGGGGGGGCACAAAATCCTCTAGGGGGGGCATTCGCCCCCCCTGCCCCCCCCTAAAAAAAACCCTGCACATAATATATTATACATATGTATACCTAAATCTCAATTGAGACTCGTTTGTGAGGGACTTGCTTCCGCTTGCCCATTATTATTTATTACACTGGCTATCATATCAAGAGGTCTTATCGAAGAGTATTTGTAGTTGAAGTACATATGATTGGATAGGGCTGAGTAACATTTCTTAATATAGTGCATTCAATACAGAAGTGAATCAAGCCTTAATATAGTACATACAGAAGTTAGTCAGGTCTTATTATAGTACATAAGGTACAGAAATGCAAGTATTCCTTGTCTACTTTAAGCAATCATGTCTTCCCCCCCCCCCCTTTCTTTCTTCTTTCTAAGGTCACAGGAAGAAGCTGTTAAATCATGTGAGGCGGAGCTTAGTCTGCTGGAAAATTGCCTGAGGGTGAATCCCAAGGCCTACTGCATCTGGCTGCACAGGCAGTGGGTCATGGCGGAAAGTCCTTGTCCTGACTGGGCCAAGGAGAAAGGACTATGTGACCTTTTTCTTAAATACGACGAAAGAAACTGTGAGGACCTGAGATAGAATTGAATAGGTTATGGGTGGAGCATGAACAATGCAGACACTGTTTCCTTCCCCCCCTATTCTGTGCTACTTTCTCTCCCACCCCACCCCCAATCTATTTCCCGTTATCTTCAGTTCATTTCTTCAGTTTTCTTCTTCATCTCTTCTTTCTTGCCCACAAATGAGGGATGAGATAAGAAGGCAGTCAATTAAAAGAGCATATATGTAACTTTCTTATCAGTAATGAGATGTATTATTGTTTACATTTATAGTTCATTGCTGGGAGTCTCGGAGATACTTATGTCATTTGTGTATCAATCATGTGACACGTTGTTGTTGTTGTTGTTGTTGTTGTTGTTGTTGTTTACGTATTTAGTTCATTGCTGGGATTATCGGAGATACGTCATCTCTAACTTTCCTGATATCACTCCACTGGACGAATTTGATTTCACATACAAGAAAATAGCTGCCAACTTCTCCAACTATTCCGCCTGGCACTACCGCAGTAAACTCCTCCCAAAGCTCCACCCATCTTCAAGCAAACTGGGAGGAGTATCCGAGGAAGCACTCTTAAAAGGTGACCTTACAATAATTTCATGAGATGTTTTTTCATAAACATTATTTTCTGAGTACAAGTAGATACAATTTTTCATATTTCAAAACTGTAATAAATAATAATCTAATGATAATAATACACTTGTAAGTCAGTAGCAATGCGACGACGATATGTGGTATTCATGAATAATTCATTTGCTGACCTGGGTTGGTAAAACGTCGTCAGCCATGGGTTGGTAAAGTGTCATCCAGATTAAAAGTAAGTGAGAAAAAAGCGACAACAATGGTGATTTGTGTATTCATGAAGTGGATAGTGTAACTAAACCACATGGTAGGGGATACTAGCTATGAATAAAAGTACCTTTTATTCCAAGGTTAGTACATCAAGTGCCAGTGTGTGGCGGGGTACTTGCTGGTAATAATAATTTAGGGATGTTTTGTTGTTGTTGTTTATGTGAACACAGTTAACACATTCCAAAAATCCTTTGCCAAATTTTGTTCGGTTAATTTAGTTGAATTAACTTTTTGTCAGTATCCAAAGTTCTATGGATGTATGTTAGAATGTCCAGATTAACAATCACATTCCCATTCTATGATGTCATGGCCCCGCTCCCCACCCCCGCATGGCTCGGATAGCCTGAAACTCAAAGTAATTTCAATTTTAGTACAAAGTGTTTGGTATAGTCTTGCAAAGTTTATAATAATAATGTCACCACTACTCAAGAAGATAGCCATTTCTGTTATCAATCCAGAGCACGAGCTTGTCCAGAATGCCTTCTTCACAGACCCTAATGATCAGAGCGCCTGGTTCTACCAGCGATGGCTACTGGGGAAGAGTAAGTTTGTGTGCAGTCTATTTGTTCACACCTAGTTGCCGTATTTGCCATCACTCTCTGCTTGTGTGTTCTAGTGGAGAAGCCTCTGGTCGTCTCGTCTGTTCTGGTAAGGGTCTCCACCCCACCGGAAGTACACGTCTCCTTCAATCAACCAGTGAAGGTATGTGCTACATTACCAGTACAGTTTGGGACCAAGGAGTTGTCTGTAAGTTGGTATGTCCGTAACTTTGGAATACTATTTGAGTAGGAATCTTCACTTATACTGTAATGAAGTCCCTTTACCAGTGTACTTTGGTACTTATGCTGTTGCTATGTTTGACCAGTTAGCTGCTGCTGATAAAGAGCCATTGAACTACAATTACTAGAGGGAATTGAAGATTATTAATGCAATATCATGGGAGGAGTTTCATGGGACAGAAGCACAATGATAAGTATTACAGAGAGTTGGGTTCAGTATGATGCTGCTATCAATATCATAGATGTATATTCTTTTCCTTGATGGACGAAAATTTGCCCTTGATTCCTGCTGTATGTTGTAAACATGCAAGATGAGATTTTGTGAATAATTTCATTGTGCCGAGGGCTTATACCCCATTGTACTTTATTCAAATATACTTCTCTCTCTCTCTCCCCCCCCTTTTTTTAATTTTTTATTTTCCCATGATAGTGTATACATGTGTATGCATGTGTTTGTGCACATGCGCGTGTGTATGCATGCATTCGTGTATGCATACAGTGTGTGTGTGTGTGTGTGCTTGCAGTCAATGTGTGTAAAAGAAAAAGGAGGGGAAGGTTAGATAGAAACTTCTATTTTCCTTAAAAATTCTGATAATTTCCTTAGATCTGTGATGATCGGCCATTGGAGGTGGTGGCTGGCTCTTCCTCTATCACTGTGCCTAGCGACGGGGACTGGCCCCAGCCAGTTCACAGGTGTACCTTACCCGACGGAGGGGATTGGAGAGGAGAAGAGGGCAGAGTGTTGGTCAGATATGGAGATCTGCAAGTTGATGTACGTCTGCAAGGTAAATGGTCACTCTCAGCAGAGGTAGTACAGAATTGGAGTGTTTGTTTGCCGGCTGGTTGGCTGAGCGCAGTGGCAGAGCGCAGTGGCAGAGCGCTTGTGCGTTAAGCAAGCAGTCCTGAGTTCAATTCCCAGTGGCGACCAAATATTTTTAGTTCTATAGTTTAGAAAGCTTGTGAAAGAGAAGAACACATATAGTAGTATGTTGTTTTGTGGGTTACAGGAGAATGTCGAGTTTGGGAGGAGGGGACAAGGGGATGGGGAATGGGGATTTCAATTATATACTATGAAGAATGTTTACTTAAAAAAAAGACAGCAATAATTGTTTAAATCAATAAACATTTTAGAGTTATATGCAAAATAGTAATACTAAAAGCCCTGATGCATATTATACATGTATAAATTTTTCTCCTCAAGGAAAAATAAACTGTAAAAAACAACAACAACAAAAACAAAAAATGGCAGTTGTGTGTGTGTGTGTGTGTGCATTCTGTTTATGCCCTGTACTTGGTTGTCATAGATACTGGTGACAGTGTCTATCTAGCAGATGTGAAGGCTGTGTTCAGCTCTGCCCTCACTGAAGCAACCTCCGACGTTCTCCTCGCCGAACTTGCCAGCTGTCAGGAACTCATGGAACTGGAACCAGACAACAAATGTTAGTGGAATGGATGAATAGAAGAACGTGGTGTGCTATGGAAGTATATATGCTTCATGTGCCTAGTTACTGCGTTCATTTAGTGATAAGGCTGGATATAGCTGTTTGTTTTACTTACTTGGCCTTTGACGATTTATCTATAGAAATATCATATTTAGTGCTAAAATGCCACTCATTCTTATTAATATATTTGTTGTTGTTGTTGTTGTTGTCCAGGGTGCATTCTGACTGTGGTGTCTCTGATGCAGGCATTGGATGCTGCCAAGTATTCCTCAGAGATAGTAGCCTCTCTCGATAAATTGCGCTCGGTGGACCCTTACAGACAGGCCTACTACCAGGACTTATGTGAGTTAGCCCTACACACATACACATGTTGCATGCATACACATGTGACATTCATGCACATGTGACATGCATGCACATGTGACATGCATGCACATAGCAGTACCACATCTTATTTACTGTCCCTTTCATTTGTTGTAAATGCAGTGAGCAAGTTTTTGATGGAGCAGATACTTCAGGACAAGCTGAATAACTTTTCTTACACAGACAGAACAATGAATTTGGCAAATAAGGTGATTATAGAAATATGTGGTACATATGTGTATGTATGTATGTATGTAATGTATGTATGTGGTGGGTTGGGCCAGGACTACAGTGCTTCCAACTTAAAGAGTGGATTTTTTTAAAACTACTGTATAGACCCTCACTACAGTCATTTAACATACACATACCTTTTCTTCTTCATCCCAATAATGTTTGCAATAGTAAAACTGCCTGTTTAGAGAATGGAAAATGGAGAACAGCACTTTTCTCATTCACTCTAATATATTTTACGCCATTTTTGTTGATGTCAAGATTTTGCGGTAGTTCGTCATTAAACGTAACTAGTTAACGAGCTAAGGTCGAAAGGTTATTACCCTGAGCGGTAAGACGGGACTTTCCCTAACTGCAAGTGGCTGTATGGATTCTCATCATTCTACTAGCAGCAGTAAGCGAAGTCGAAATCAGTCAGAATTGTTGGCTGATATTACTAACTTGGAGCCAAGCCTATCCAAGAGGTCCTCTTTTTCAAGAGGTCCTCTTTTTCAAGAGCTGAAGAAAAGCTGAAGGAGTTTAATACTCCCAAGGCTCCCAGCATTCGGTATTCTGACAACATCCGGGCGATGCAGTTGGAGTCCTACGGGTTGTGCAGCTCCAGATGGGTTGTGCAGCTCCAGACGGCAGCTAAAACGCTGGCCGTGATAGGCAGTAGCGCCGTAAAACTTGATACCTAGGGCCTGAGATACCACTGTAGCTAAATCAGCCATACCCGTGCAACAATTAGCGGTAAACTGGCGCCCTTGTGCCTTTATGACACAAATACGCATGCGCTGTTTTGTGACGTCGCGTTTACGCGTACTAAAGGCCCACAACCCGCTCTAAACGTCATCATTTGATGACCCTTACCGTGCGTAATTTTTTTTGGTGAAAAACAGCCACAACTCACTTAATTTTCAAGGTATAGCTACCAAAGTTAAACAATAATTTTAAGGCCATTTTACATCATGTGTCAAATTTTTAGAGATATAACTCAATAAATTAAAAAATCCTGGCTTAAACACTTTTTTTATTAAAATTTAAAATATTTCGAGATTCAAATTCGTGTGCCCACAAAATCAGGCTCATATGAAACTTCAGGTATTAAAGTATCAGTATACCAAGTTATAGAGATAAGGAAAAATAATCTCTTTTTTCAGCTTAAACTCTTCCAAATTCACTGTCTTGAAGCTCCCAGTTCCATCACCTATAACCACAAAAACAACCACAAACCCACAAAATTGTTTTGTCTGTTCTTTAATATGACATGAATGTATAATAATATGGAAGCACTGTACTTCTGTACTATACTGATTGTATCATACTGTAGACAGTGAACATTTATGCTAGTGCTAACCTGGTTTTATTAGCCCTCAGCATACACACAAAAGGGAGTAACATTAACTATACGTTTTCTGGCTGTCTGTCTCTCTGCCACTTTGAGATCCACTGTATAAACCAGTGGTGTAGGAAGATGTTTCAGTATGGATGGGCTCCAAAGGCTTGTGGTTTGTGGTTTTCTGGTGTGAAATCACATTTTTAAGTTGTGCCAAAAAATTATGGGGTGGCTCCAGTCCAAAGGCTTCCCATGCCACTGTATACTATGTGTCTTGATTTTTTTTTTTACTTCATTTTTCAAGAAAATGAGTCAACCTTCAGCTGTGAACCAGCAGTAATTGATAACACCCCTATAATCACGCAACAATCATGTGATCAACTACAGTACGTAGTTCTTGGTTGACTGTTTTACTGGTTCACAAGATTACATAGGTTCACCAACTCAACTTGTACAGTTAGCTTCCAGTAATACATACACTCAAAGTTGTCCCAATAAACCAGTCCTTGCTTCTTTATTATTATTATTTTTATTTTTTTATTTTTTTTTTAAGACCTTTTGTTGTGCTACTTTTTTTTTTTTTCGGGCTGATTTTTATGATTCTCCACCCCCTCACTTCCCTTCTCTCTGTCATGGAAACTCAGGGTTTGTCGCGACTCTACTATCCCGAGTGCTTGCAGCTGTACACTATGATAGACCTCAGTGGCAACACCTTGAGTCAGCTCCCTGGTGAGGTGAGGTACTTGGTGTGTCTGAGAACGTTGCTACTGGACAATAACCGACTGGATGGCTTGCCTGAAGAGATTGGACAGCTTACTACTCTTGAAGTGCTCTCTATCAAGAACAACCGTATCCTGACCTACAAGTTTCCCCTGTGGTGGGATTGGGATGTGATAAACAGATGTACCAGGAGATGCTGTAGGGCTTCAGAGTCAGTCTGTCTTGTTTTGGTCTGAGGTTGGGGTTTACAGGCAATCTATTATATGTTGTGCATTACCTTATGCTTTGAGTGGAGCCTCAAATTATTAAATTGATATTTGTTTCCATCATAGCTGTATATTAATATGTAAACAACAGCATCACTATAACTGACCATTCCCAAGCTATGTTTGAGATGGGTCCCATTTAGAATATGAAGATTTTTTTTTCCTTTCTTTTTTTGCTTGTGGCAATTGCCAGGGGCATTGTGAATATTATTTTGTTGTTATGCAATTTTAAGACTGCATACTGCAGTATGCATGTGTATATTATATATTTAAAATATAGTCATAATATTCATCCCTATCTTCCCTGACATACGTATTTAGTACTATCGACCGTAAGTGGTCTGATGTGTTTGAAGAGTATTGAAGGCCTGAAGGAGCTTGCTGTCACAGGTAACCCAATCTGTGAGCTCCAGGAGGATATTGCAAACTTGAAATCAACATTCACCAACTTGGAAAACTTGGGTTTTTAAAACAGCAATTGTAATTGTGTGTGTGGAAGTTAAAATTATAACAAGTATATATTTAATTGTGGGACTAGATTAATTGGATGGGGGCAGAGGTACATTATATGATATTTTAGTATATCGGTAGCGGGGCAGGTTTCAATGTCAAGAGCACCCATGTGTGTGTGTGTGTGTGTGTGTGGTGGGAGATAGTTGTAGCTTCATCATAAGAAATGTGGTCACCAACTACTCATGTTGGGTAATACAGATAGCAAGTGCTCTCAAAGTGTGGCTTTGTCTGCATGAGTGTGTGATGAAGTTGATAAAGATGATAGCAAACTAAATAATTCGTAATGTGCACAATTTATTGGAGTAATAGAAAGCATGCCAGAGGGTTACACACATCAATGACACATACTAATGTCCAAGTATAGCAACAAAAGGAATGAGGGGACTATTTCTACCTAGAAGTTTGCTGTCCATTTTCGAAGCAAGGCGGAGTAGATGCAGTGCTGTACTGTGAACTTGATGCCGAGAAATGGCTTTCTGGATTCTCGTCAACGATCCTCCAATTTTGCAAGACTTCTTGCGAAAACTCTTCCACGCTCATTGCTGTGGACATGTCGGAGTTCAAACCCGGCACAATTTGATGTAGTGAAACTTTGCTATTGCAAACCACGCACCTTCTCTTCTGACGTAACAATTCGTGACAATCTTTAGCTTTAGGGATATGGATCAATTTCAAACTGTTGTGGTCTTCCTTGCAGTGTGGACACAGGACATGGCATTGCCTTTCAAAAGTGTGAGGCTCCTCCATTGTGAGTGTGTCTATGAACTGCAAAGTGTCCATGACTGTCTCCCACAGTCTCTCGTAAAGTAACTTGTCGTCACTTGAGTGTATTTCTGGAAAACTAACATGTAACATAATCGAATCTCCGAGATCAACTTTGCTGGGTTCTTTGACACCCAAAACATTTATTTGGCGATGGTTTTTATCTCTCATAGTGACTTTAAACCAGTCCTGTGCAAACTGAAAATTGAAGCAACTCTGGTCTATGAGAAGTGATAAGCGCTGCAAAAAATGGCATGGCAAGCTAAACTGGTAAACATATTCGACTTTGACGTGAGTGCAGCTTACACTGCATTCAGGAATTTGCATTGCATTTATCAGGCGTGGGAAAAACAAGAAGTTTTCTTTATTGTGCATTTGAAACATGAAAGTTAATGAAGACTTTGTCACAAAGTTTGTGAGGCAGCTGCTGCTTAGCGAATCATGGCATGGCCACATTTTACTTAGAGATGTTTCTGAAATTGCTCCATTATCTTTTAACATCTTTATTGCGGATCCGACATTTCTCTCAATGCAGTCACGCAACAGTTGTTCTGCATTACAGCAAAACATTTCTATATTCTGTAACAGCCACTTTATATTGGTGAGATATTTCACCCTTTCACATTTTGAGGACCTGGTGTCCATTTTATATATTTCACCTATACTGCAGCAGTAACTTAGGAATTCACTTTCATCTGGAATCAAAGCTAAGGAATCGAAGTTAAAAATGTGGACTTGGCTGTTATCAAATTCTGCACTTCCTTTTCGGTGCAGCTCTTCATGAATGGCATTTTCCCATTCAGTATTCAAACTGTGACCCAACTTTAACTCTTGCTTCAGTGCATCAAATAGTTTCTCCCCACCGTTGAACTTAAGGGTATTGCTCAATTCAAAATATCTGACATTTTTTTCCATGTATTCTATGGCACTCATTTGGTCACCCACCCACATCTGAGCTTCAGAATTGTTGGGTTTGGCTAAGCTTAAGCAGTTTTTATATTCTTTACAAAATTCGGATAAAAATTGCTCTATATTGCTTAGTTTCTTTTCAGAAGAGACACAGTCAAAGTGAGTACCAATAATCCACACTATAGGATTACGAATTTTACTCAGAATAAGATATACCCATTGTAGTACGCACTCTTTAAATGACGCTATAGTACTGTTGTATTTCTCGAGAGACACTACAATCCATTGCACGGTATCATCCACGATGGACAACTCCTTCATCACACCATACTCGCTCTCACCGGCATGATCCCAGATGTGAAGAGGAACGACGCAATCCTGTTTCAGATCGAGAGCAAAATAGTGGACATCCATACCTATGGTACACTGTTGCTGGTGCTCTTTCCTGGGGACTACGTGCTGGTCATAGCAAATTGACTGCACCAAGCTAGTTTTACCTGCTCCTTTGCTGCCAAGAACGCAGATACGCCGAGATTGCACCAGATCGACTTTGCTAAGCGTATTCAGTGTAGCTTCCTGCACTAATGTTTCCAGAATCGGTTGATTCAAAATGCTATCATGCAAATATAAAGGATTGCCTTTCAATTTTATGCGTTTCAACTGCTTGAATAGACTATTCAGTTCTGGTAGTTTTGCAGGTAGTTTTTGAATCCTGTTGTACTTGAGATTCAGATTTTTCAGTTCACCCATGCCAAGCAGGGCGTCTGGGAATCTTGCAATAGCATTGAAAGACAGATTCAGGCTCTGCAGCTTGGACAAGTTTTTGAAACTGCCAGGAAGAACAGTAATATAATTGTGTGCGAAAGAAGCTTCTATTAAAACTGGAAAGCTATCAAACACATCAGGGAGGTAGCTGAGATCATTGCTGCTGAGAAGGAGTCTATGTAGATGCCTGAATGGCTGGGGGATTCTCTTGGGAAGGTTGGACAGGTAATTTCCATGGAGGTTTAAAGTTGTCAAATTTTTTAACTTGAGCAGAACCTCGGGAAAAAATTTAAAGCAATTTTGCTGACCACAGAAGACTGTAAGCTCAGAAGCTTTTTCGAAAGCCGAAGGCAAGCTCTGAATTTCATTGTCGTAGATGTTGACCATTTTGAGGCATTCAAAGTTAGTGCACTTGAGAGTTGTAAGTTTTTTGCACGGAAGGTTCAATGAAGTATCAGAATCAGATTTTGCGATGGGTAATGCTAATTTTTTGAACAAATCTTCTCCTGCAAATAAAAAATAAATTAATATTTTTTTTTAAAGATACCGAGTCTTAACCAAAGAATTATACCCTTTTCACTGGGAATGCAGCTCACATTTACTAGAGGAGGTAAATCCCAAGTTCAATTAAGATTTGTTTATTAGGTTAGGTCACTATAAAAGTTGTACTGACCTAGTATTGGATGGTGATCTGCATATATTTTCATCCATTTTGCTGGAATAACTGCTTTGATATCCACAATTCCATTACATCCCACACTATTGAAATCTGGTGGGTCATTTTCATTCCACAAAACTTCAGCACAGCATTTCTATGTTTCAACACGTGGAATTTAAATAAAGGAATATTGAAAACCATCAAATATACTTACAAAATGGTCTGCTTTAGTTACATCTGTTTGTATTTCCTTTGCTCCCTTCGAGTGATATATTTGTACAATAGTTCCTTCTGCAATGTAGTGAAGAAAGACATATTTTAGCTGTGAGGAAACCTATAGAATCTATTATTATAATTCACTATACCGTTGTTAGGTCTGTCTTTTTCTATTCTCATTACTTTAGCTCCTCTAAATAGTCCGTACACGAAAACTTGATCATTGGCATCTCTATAAAAATCATATAAAAAAATCAAGGGCGGGTTAGCTAAAATACAACTGAACCAATATTGCATATTGTTATATATTTTTAAACCAAAGATGTAGCCACAGCAACCCCACTTGCCTATCAGACATCTAGACGTCACAGGCAACAACCGCATGCAAGATAATAAAACCCCCCCCCCCCCCCCCCCCCCCCCCCCCCGCTTGAGCCAGCCAAACAAACTGCCAGATTGCCTATGAATAACAAAATTCCTTTTATAGGCCATATGCTTCCTTCTAACCATGACTGATATTCAGTCTATTGGGGCCATCCACACAACTTTTAGTTTAAAGTGGGAGAATCACAAAACTGACTGAAAAAATTTTTCCATTAATTTAGTCTAAGGCCAAGGAAATTCCAAGAATTAATAGTGGAAGCAATTCATATATTTATATATTTTTTATAATTTAGTACTTATTCTTCTGTTTACTAGTGCAATATGGCAAACATTGTACCTTGTCTGCTTCGGCTCTACTTCATCGCCAGGAATATAACTGCAGCTTTTGTGTTTGGAATACATATGTTTGTATTTGTTGTAATGAGTGCAGCATAAGTTGGAGACATCATTGGTTAGCGTGGAAGCTAATTTCCATGCATATCCCATGACTGGTTCAAGACACATGTCACAGATTACATGCTCCCCTTTGAAACCTGCAACAGTGTCGATATGACAGTATGAAAGCAAGAGAAACATTGATAATGTACTATATGTATAATAAATATATATTATTCATTTGATACAGGAGAATATCACGAGTCTGTTGGCTTAGTATTTACGCGAGTGCCACAGGCACGAGCGTAAATACCACCAATCAGACGAGTGATATTCTCGGGTATCCAATGGATAATAAATTTATTAGGTACTGCTCATGCGCGAATACCTTGGTAACAAGAAATTTACCTAGGGGGACGTAATAATTCAACGTAATAACTATGAACACAGGTGATATGGAAAAATATTGCCCTAAGCCACATCCTGTTTACTTTAATGCATTTTCTATGTGGCAACAGTTATCAGGCTCTGTTCAGTACCTAATAATATGTAATAATCGCCGGATTACATGCCCTAGAAGATATAATGGGTGGAGAAGGTATTTTAAGCACTTGCTAGAGCCCTTGGTATGAGATTGATCATTTCATGGTGACAAAACATTTGTGTATTTATAGCTATGTTACTCCAGTTCTCTGGTAAGTACCACATAATTTTTTATTCACTCTCACTAACTGATATAATTATAATAAAAGGTAAGCAAATTTAAGATGTGGTACCTTTGTCCAAACTGCATAAAAATTTGCAGATGATATAAAATGGGAAGCCCGACTCTGTATCTGCTTTGTATAAAAGCAGTGAAGTATTTTTCCTGTTGCACATGACTCTTTCTTATATCATACTTGTAGGGTGTGTTAATAATTAAAAGCCAGCTTTCTTTGATCAGTGACTATAAGTACAGTATTCTGTGGCTATAAGCAGATAAGGTAGATGTAAATCTGTCCCATTCTCAACATGTGTATTGTGCACAGAAAAAAATTCCAAGTTTTGGCAAGGTTTTTGGCAACCTACCTGCTGGTCCAAGATCAAACACCCGAATGTTCTTCAACTCCGCTTCACAGTAACTTTTTCGAAGTCCACAATCCCATTGAATGACGGTTAAAAACTCATTTCTTCCCCTTTCGTTCTTGTAAAGGACAACTGAAGTCACAGTTCCAGCCTCCAAGTGAATTTCCTTTTGTTCGCCTTGGTAGTCTTTCCATTGGTGTTTGTGATCATTTAGAAGCTCAGCCTTCTTTTCCTTCCCCTCATTCTCGGGCAGCGGAGACTGGTCGCTAGGGTAATAGAAAACTCGTACGCCTCTGCAGCAAGAAAAATCTTTCATCGGAAATACTTAGTGAAGACTAGGGCAGATGCTGGTTACAAAAAACAAAAAATCGTGGAGGAGGCTCTACGAAGTCCCGGAAAACAAACGAAGCGTACAAAAGCGACCAACTCCCTTTTCTCGTGAGCTAAAAACGATGCTTCTCGCGCATAAATAGTTTGGGGCGCGAAATGGAGCGTTTGCCCGCACGTACACGAATTTTTTTTATCAATGGTCACACATATCTATGCGAAATCAATTGCACGATCTAAACAGATTTAACTTAGCGTGAATCAGTTGCAGTCCAGCATCTTGTGTAGCAGGACTAGGCAGCAACAACTACTGAATTTCCCCTCCTATTTCCCCCTTTTATTGGCGAGCGAGCGTAGCGAGCGAGACACTTACAGGGGTAACACAATCGAAAATCGGGGATGTCAGTTTATTGGCGAGCGGCGTAGCGAGCGAGACAGTATTAGGGGTGGATAATGCAAAATCGGGTATATGTTATAGGTATATATGTATGTGGGATGGTACGTATGCCCCTTAAACGCGCGCGCGGGGAACGTTTTTCTCCAAAAAACACGGCTTTTTAGGCTTGACCCCAGTTTATTCTGAAACTAGAGGATTAAGCAAGCCTTACTTTATACTTAACCTCCAAAGTGTGAGAAAATTCCTGCGAAAATGCTTGCTTTTCAAGAAACAAAAAGTTGATTCGACTGGTTACTATGGCATTGAAGACCCTTTTCCAGACTTAATTTCAAAACTTCGCCGTTTTATGGGGGGGATACGGAGTGCCAGTTGTTGGTTGTCAAGAGCCGTTGGTAGTCAGAATGCCGTAGTATTAATGCTAAGGAAGCTACTACTTCTCGAGGGAAGCTGAGGTAAGTACGTAATTCCATATTTGTTAGCTAATATATGCAAAATTAACTCTGGCCTTTCTTTTTTGTAGCTATTAAGAGCTTGTCAACAGTGACTGGTAAATTCAAATAGTCAGATTGGCTCAAATTTGGTACTACAAAAGTTACCACTGCTCAAGAAAATGATGTAAGAAAATAATTTTGTATTTGTGTGCTAAAATTGATTGTTTTTGTTTTTGTAGGTGAGAGCTTGTTGTCAAGAATTCAAGGTAACTCATGATGGTCAAAGTAACTTCAATCAGAAGTTATCAATACTCAAGAATGATGTAAGTAGTAATTCCATATTTGTTGGCTAAAATTACAAATAATAACACCGGTTTATTTTTTTATCGTAGCTGAGAGCTTGTTCAAGAGTTACTAGTGATTGAGATTATCAGAATGGTTGATGTTTAATACTACAAAAGTTACCATTAATCAGGTAAGAGAGTGATTTTGTATTTGTTTGCTGAAATAAAATGTCATAACTGCTATTATATGTTTGCATGAACTAAGCTAAAACACAGTAACAATACTTAGTTTTATGTTACCTAACATCAGGCTCGCTCGCCATTTGTGCTCAAGCACACCACTAGTATATATGTATGTATGGATGGATGGTACGTATGCTCTTACAACGCGCGCGCGGAAAACTTTTTAATCCTAAAAACACGGCTATTTAGGCTTGACTGCAGTTTATTCTGAAACTACAGCATTAAGCAAACCTTACTTTATACTTAAGCTCCAAAGTATGAGAAAATTCCTGCTAAAACGCTTGTTTTCAAGACACAAAAAATTGATTCGACAGGTTACTATGGCATTGAAGACCCTTTTCCAGACTTAATTTCAAAACTTCGCCGTTTTTTGAGTGCCGGTTGTTGGTTGTCAAGAGCCGTTGGTAGTCAGAATGCCGTAGTATTAATGCTATGGAAGCTACTACTTCTCGAGGGAAGCTGAGATAAGTACGCAATTCCATATTTGTTAGCTAAATATGCAAAATTAACTCAGGCCTTTCTTTTTTGTAGCTAAGAGCTAGTCAACAGTGACTGGTAAATTCAAATAGTCAGATTGGCTCAAATTTGGTACTACAAAAGCTACCACTGCTCAAGAAAATGAGGTAAGAAAGTAAATTTGTATTTGTGTGCTAAAATGATTGTCTTTTGTTTTTGTAGGTGAGAGCTTGTTGTCAAGAATTCAAGGTAATTCAGATGGTCAAAGTAACTTCAATTTGATACTACAGAAGTTATCAATACTCAAGAATGATGTAAGTAGTAATTCCATATTGGTTGGCTAAAATTACAAATAATAACACTGGTTTATTTTTTATCGTAGCTGAGAGCTTGTTCAAGAGTTACTGGTGATTGAGATTATCAGAATGGTTGCTGTTTGATACTACAAAAGTTACCATTAATAAGGTAAGAGAATGATTTTGTATTTGTTTGCTGAAATCAAATGTCATAACTGCTATTATAGTGTTTGCATGAAGTAAGCTAAAACATAGTAACATTTTATGTTACCTAACTATCAGGCTCGCTCGCCATTTGTGCTCAAGCACACCACTAGTTTTTTTATTTGTATATATGTATGGACGTACGTAAGGCATTTTTGTACTTTGACCCTCGCGTTTTTGTGTTAGTTTGGTTGTCGACCCCGTCCCAAATTGCACTAAACAGAATCCTCTGGTTTATCGATCAGTACCCTTATCACCCTAGAAATTGAATTGTTTACCGTTTTGAATTCTTTTGCGGGTACAGTTAAACTTGACAACTTAAGGGACTTCCATTTCTATTCGAGTTAGTGGCGGTGGTAAGTCAATGCGCTCTTTGTCATGGTTATAAGCCGTGCGCACAGTATTTACCTGAAAATACATTGTCCACTAGACTACTGGAAGGTAAGTCTGTGTAGGTGCATGTCCAGCTGTGTCAAAGCATTGTGTGTTACAACCACTTAGCTAAAGAATATCACAAAGAAAACTTTTAAATAACGTGTATTGTTTTGTTGTTGTTGTTTTTTCCTTCAATTCAAGCAGTTGCAGAGAGTTGTTACTATGGCACTGAAATACCTTTACCCTGTATGCTAAATTTAAAAACTTGACCTTATTTTCAGTAGCTTCAGTGTTAGAAGTCAATAAAAATAGTATAGTCTTTTAGGCTCGCTCGCCATTTGTGCTCAAGCACACCACTAGTTTAATAATTCATTAATTTTTATCTATTTGTTTACGTATTTATTCATTCTAATTAAAAAAAAAAAAAATTATTATTATTATTATTAATCAGTGTACCCATTCAATCACATCTTCTTTTAATAAGCAACAACAACTACAGCGTCTTTCCCTTAACAAAATATATTTCCTTAATAAAAAAAGGGCCTCCCAAGAAGTAAAAATTGGGTTGAGTTTAAAAAATAAATAAATAAAATAATAATAATCACCTAGCTATTGTATATTTCCATAACAACCTTTTCAATTTCACAAATATTATATTTTACTCAAATATCTCGATTAAACTTTTAGATCTAATTATATTAACTCTTATGTTATTCCATGTGTAATGTGAACATGCAAAACAATGAACAAAAACAACAACAACAGCAACAATGTATAGTAAGTATAACAATTTATTCATATTTAGCAAGCTCAAGTTCACGTAGCTATCAGATTGCTATAATAATAATTCCACTTGACCACACATAGCTGCACCTTGACATTTTGTGATATAGCTAAATGCTCATCAAAGCAGCTAATATTGTTGATCCAGGTTTATCTCAGTCCAGGTTCTTCATGGTCACCAGAAGTGGGGAGGTCAGAGAGATAACAATAATTGGTAAACTGGATTGCATGCTTCTCAAGTTTACGTTTGACTTTTGTTTAGACTAACATTTTTATTCATTATTTTCCTTTATCTATTGCAGTACTCACTATTATTACCACCATCATTTTTCACTTAAGTAAAATTGAAAGACAATACTAAATCGATACTACAAAATATATTTAATGAACTTGATATTATAGTTACAAAAACTCTAATTACTATCTTTAAGTTTTTAAACTTGCATTTCATTTCCTGACCAACTTAAACTCTATTTTAGTGGGGGGAAAGTAAAGCAGTGATTATACAAATGAGAGCTCATAAAGATCATTATGTTTTCTTAATGCCCATGACTGCGATCCTGTCACCTACTCGAATTGTGCCATATTTCAGAGGAATCATTAACTGTCCAAACATGGCGTGCGTAGGGCCTCGTGGAGCACGGTATGCCCGCAGAATCTCTAGTGGGCCAAGCTTGTCTTGCTCTCCAGTATCTTGGTTGATGCCAGTCATTTTACACCTCTACAAAGTTCAAATCCACATCATTATAGGCACACATAGCTACCATGGGGCATCTTAACTAAACTAAAAAAATATTTCTATATTAAAATTGGTCTAACTCTCTCTAAGGTTCTCAGCAACTAACTAAACTTTCAGCCATTTTAGTAGTCATAACCAAATCAAAATGTCCAGTCATTTTAGCTAACCCTTACCAGCATCAATCAGCACTTCTCAGTTAAAAAAAAAAAAATCCTATCCAACATAACATTCCCATTTTTTTTTGTTTATACACGTTGCTGTGATGTAGTACTTAGGTGGCTGATCTGTGATTGTCTGAAATGGAGCTTAATATATATATTATATATTTTGCATATCAGTAATCTGTTTGTGAAAGGGCCAATTAACTATAACTAAAACCATTTCCTTATAATTAAAATTAGTTCAGTGACACTAAACAAGCTCAGCATGAAGTAGTTACATTATTAATCAAACAACTTTTGAGTGAATTTATTTATTGACTTCAATTTTAAAACTAATAAATCATATCAGTTTATAACTTGGGAAAATATATTTTTTTTTACAACTATCTGTAGCTAAAATTAAAAACAAAACAAAACAAAAAACAACTTGACCATAAATTGTAAACTTCTGGTTAAAACATTACAACTAAAATTGGAAAATTTTCAAGTAACTAAACTGAGAAAAACTAAACTCCAACACTATAACAGCACTACACTTAACATTCGCAATGATTCAATGCCAAGTGTCGGCTTATGATTAACGTTTGGTAAAGGGTTTCTTTTAAGGAAATATTAGAGGATGCAGTGTACAGCAATTGACCCCAGTTTATCAAGAAATATTTAGTGCTAACAGCATGGATATACTCTTAACAAATCACTTAAACTTTGGGATCATATATGATGACACTTACTTCTGCATTCCTGTACACCATAAAAGGCACTTCTCCAAATTTTACAACAAACCACTCATCTTCTTCAAAGGGCTTGCAACACCCAGAGACTTCAATGTTCATCCTGAACCTATTCAGCAGAACAGAGTCGCAGCCTCTCTCATTTAAGCGCACGTTTACATCTGCTAGTGACTCTTGTGAGGCCAGGGAAACTGGTCCAACGTCTGCCAGTGCTAGCTGCATTTCTGAAAGCCTTTGCTTGAGACTTACTGGCAGGTTTGCCACTGGTCTGTGATATCCTTCACGTTGGCTCTTTTCATCAACACTGGTTTCTGCACTGGCCACCAGTCTTGAGAAATTTCCACCATGTCCGATAAATTCACTGAACCATTGGGCCGGTTCTTCTCCCTGGTCTACCACCATGACCTCCTCATCCCAAATGCCTACTTTAATTCGATCTCCTTCTACAACTGGACTAAATGTGAGTTCCTTCTCCATCCCTGGAGCACTCACATGCATCACCTCTTTGCCCTGATTGTCGACCTCCATCTTGCAGTGCACTTTGGCCAGCTTGGGAAACTTCCTCTGAGAGATGAACCTGTTGCTGCTGCCATCGACCAGCATGAACCTTCGGTCTCCATGAACACCATACGGACCTATTTTTGCTTCCTGAACCTGTAAAGCGTGGCAGGACTTGATGGGGAAAATGTTTACAGCAGTTACAGTCACCTCGTTTGTCGCTGCCATTACACACTAATTAACCTCGGACTCCACTGTTTATTTCCGGTGTGAAACAATTTAAATGGTAAGAGATCGTCAATAGTTAGCGGCAATACTTACACTTCAGCATTTATATTGTGTACACAAAGCGGGTGATGAGCCGATTAGTAGTTACTAGATGTGGATGATAATATTGGAATAGTGTACTTATAATAATGGCGCTGCATGAAGTGAAGCTGTGTTTACTTGGGGTGAGTGTGTAGTTGATGACGAAGTATTTCTTTTTAAGCCGTCTGCTACCTGCTACGTGTTTTTCCCCCCCTTCTTTTTTGCCGTATGAAGAATGTTTGAACCTAATTTGTATCTTACCTGTGTTAGGAAAGCGGCGTGGGGAAGACTTGCATAGTGAACAGATTCGTTTCGGACACATTTTCAGAGCACGAAAGCCTAACAGTAGGGTAAGTGTTAAGTAGATGTAGATAGTTTGGCAATCTGTGGGTTTAGCACAACTAACTCCACACCCAAACATTCCTGTGATTTGATTTCTTCCACTCCTCCCCCTCCCTCTCTTCACTCTTCTAGAATAATTTTACCCCCCAACATTATTGAGGAATGATGTTGGATTGGTTCTTTAGTGTCTGTGTGGGTGTGTCTCTCTGTGTGTGTGTCTGTCAAGGGTGAACTTCTAAGGGGTTTGCTTATGTTTTGCTGTTAAATATGCCACACCACCACCAAACTTGTTGACTGGGAGAAAACAAATGTGAGGATATTTATGTATGTTTTCACACTTGACTTTATGCCCAACAGAGTCTCCATTATTTTTTTACGCATTAGAGTGGGTGTGGCACAGAGCCCGTGGTTGTGACTTGTGTAATATAACAAGGCTTTCGTTTTCCAATTATTCATTAATTGACTTAGTCCTTGTAAACAAGCATTCTGTATTGAATGCATGCTTTGGTCAACAGTTTTCTTGAAGAACTGTTTTTCGAGCTACTTTTATTGAAAGAGTTTCCATCGATAAACCTTGAGTTATCTATCCAAGTTATAAAACGGAAGAGTATGACGGAGAATAAAAGAAAAACTAGGCAAGAAGCATATCAAAGCAAAACACGAGCTCTTCACACGCTCGAGAGCAACTCACACATTTGTTGGTTCTAATAAAGTTGTCATTAAAGCCTATAAGTGGATGACATGATAATTTTGGTGATTAATTAATTAATTAGTGAAGAAACAAAATGGCTAAAGGTGTTTTTTTGAGTAGCTTATAAATACTTTGGCCTCTACTTGATGCTACTACTTCGTGAAAATGGTGGGTAAAAGCGGCGTAGGGAAGATGAGGTGAAGAGGTGGATTAGTAGCTGGAATGTTGTTGTCTTATCAAATGACAACTGGTCTGAGATTAACGTGCTCCAGACGAGATGGCCATCTTTCGAGGTAGGGATGCACGGTCGCTCTTCCTAGAGATGAAATGGGATGACATCTATTGGTATGCTCACTCAGTCTGTTGTGAGATTAAGTTCTGCGTTCAACCTACTCATAGATACGTCCGTCCAATGCTGGTAGACTGCCAAAAATGCCAGTTTGTAAATTATTAGAATGATCCTCTTTCTTATGTGTGTCCAATAAAAAATGACCAACCTGTGAAGAACTTGACACTCTCATATTGATCCTTATTGTCTGCAGGTTTTTATTTACCCAAAGGCTTCCTTTTCATCCTTTGGTTCTTGCATCATACTTACATGTGTATACTGCTAATGGTTTCCTTCTCGCCCTTTTTTCTTTGTTTGGCCAATCACTAAGCATGTTTGATAACAAACGCATTATATTCACGTTTTCTTAACGACATATGCAATTAATACACAAACATTTTGTACTTCTACTTACCGATTTTTTTTTTTTTGTTGATTTTTTTTTTCAAATGGGCATCCCGTCGTGGAGTATGGGTGTTTAGTTAATGGTATATAGGAATACAACAACAGTGGATGGCAAGTCTTGTAAACTGGTCATTGTGAGTCTAGGTAGAGGTTGGCGGGTTCTATTCTCCCAAGTGTCCCTCCCTCCCTCTCTTCAATAGTGATTGGAGTAGACGATACTTCAACAATTGATGCCTTTCTGTTTCATAATCTCACTGAGATTGTTAGGAGCAAGTCCATCAATGGAGTATACTGAGAATCTGGTTCTAATGCAAGCTATACTTGGGGGGCAATTTTACGCTCTCTATTAAAAAAAAAATTGTTTAGTAGAAATATTTTTTTGTGGCGTAGAGATTCTAATCCGATTTCTTTTGAATTGGCACTTCTTCTCCTTGGTGGCTTGGGTGCCAATGACGCAATTTTGTTTACACTTGTATATTAGTACTTGTTTGTTGTTGTTGTTGTAGTTTATGTGACCGAATATGAAAGTAATTATTTTTCCGTTAGGAGTTTCTCCAATGCTTATGTCATTTGTTTGGTCAAGATTTCCTAGCAGGTGCTAAGTTTCATACTCTTAAAGGTTCTTAAACTTTTTTAAATTAAGTTTTCAAAAAGTTCCTGAAAGTTCTCAACTGGATTACTATAAGTTTCCGGATGAGCTTGTTTGAACATTGCCTAATGTAAACGTAAGCTTTTTAGCCTTTCCCCCCCCTCAATAATAATAATACTATTATTATTATTTTCCTCTGTAAGTCACATTGAGTAGTCCCTAGTGAGTTAGCTGGCAGTGTGTGTGTGTGTGTGTGTTGTGTGTGCGTGTGTGTGTGTGTGTGTGTGTGTGTGTGTGTGTGTGTGTCAGTCATGCAGCGTTCCAGTTCCACTCTCTAGTACGTTGTAGGTGACAGTCAAGGAAGCCCAACATTGGCTTGCCCATTAATGATATTCATGAGGTGTTTGTTGAAGGGGAATATACAACAGTTCGTACTGCCATGCTGTAAACACCTCACTAGTAGTTCCTGATTAACTGCACATGTGTATCAATCAACACCAGCAGACAAACAAAAACAAGGTAGCATTACAACAAACAAACAAAACAACAATTAAATGAAAACAACAACACCCATCAACGTTAATGTCACCAGCACTATTTAGTGAAGGTTTAAAGCCTGGTTGTGTACAACTGATCTACAGTTTGAACAAAGAATTTAATTTCCTACACATGCAGACAAAGGTGCTTAGAATCATATCAACAAGAAGCTAAAAAGCCATAAAAGGTAGGTGATTTCAACTCTGTTGGCAACTGCATGTAGAGGCTAGTGACTCTGCAGGTGTTTCTGTAGGGTCGAGTGTGTCCCATTCTGTAACAGAGAATTTGTCAAAAATAAATAGCATAACTACAAGTGCTAGTGATGAGTGTTCTAGGAGACATCTCATATTCCTCGAGCAGATTGATCCTGTCATGAACACTTCAACTAATGAATCTATTTTTAATAGTGGTGCTTTTACTAAACCCGCCCCTTCCTATTAACATTTAAGTATCAAAACTCATCCACTTAATTGGATTCGTTCCTCATTCTAAGGTGTGTATTTTGCTTGTCTTTGTTTTTATTTGTTGTTTGTTTTTTCTGTTTTGTTTTTTTGTCTTGTCTTGAAACTATAAGCAGACTAATTTACCTGTTTAGCATACATAGTGTATATATGACAGTATGTGTGTATGTATGTATGTATGCATGCATGTATTTATGTGTGTATGGCACTGTACTATTGTCAGTAATGAAGTAGAATTAAAGAATGAATGAAGGGGGTACTTTTGTAATCGAGGGTGGGGGGAGGGTGTATGAGAAAATGAAAGAATGTTGTTGCCCATTTGCTTTAGGTATTCTATTATGTACATGTTCTGGCCTAGCAACAGGATAATACATAGTCTAGTTCAAGCACATGCACTCATACATACACACCTCCTGCTTGTATGGTTGTATGAAAGTGCACAGAGTCGTGACCCTCAGAACTATAATATGTCGAATGTAGTTACAGCTTCTCAAGAGTGTGGGTTTGCAATTAGTGGAGATACAGCTATATTAGGTGTGGGGGGATGTGACAATTGTGAGTTACACATTCACATAACATAATTAGATTACCCTTTCTCACTCCTCATTGTATAATCTGTTATAATCCTGAGTCATCATGCAATATGGGGAGATATTACATGAGCATGTGCAAGTATTTCACAAGCTGAAGGTGAATGAAAATACTAATGCGAGAGTGAAATATCACCTCCATATTGTATGCCGAGTGTAATATTATACATTAGATATTTTGCTTCACAACCTCATCGTTCAGCGATATGAGAATTATCAGTTCAGTGGTCCAGAATAATGCATGGAGCATTCAATATGAGAAAATATTGAACTCCTGTGATGTGGAAATACTCAAGGAAAATATGCAATGAATAATATGTACATTGTAAAGTGAAACAAGAATAAAGCATGTCCTCGTTAAAGAAACAAGGTTGTTTCGTGTCCTGTTAGTTGCATAATTGGAGAACATGATAAACTGTATCCACCATTTTCAATTCTAGATTTACTCCCCTACCACCTACCCTAGAAAACTGATTGATTAAGAAGGCCTTTTAAGTTTTCTGTACAGCGTGCTCAGTAACTGTGATGCATTCCCTTATAAAGACTTTGTATCCAAGATGTGTCGTGTCTTGGTGTAGTGATCAGTGCCACTAATGAATACAAACTATAGCACATGTCCAAATATAGATATGACATCATTCCCTCTGAGAATGTGCTCTGTAACTATAAATACATCAGGAGGAATCCTTAAAATAACACAGTGCAATGTAATTAGACAGTGTAGGTAATGGTATAGTTCATGTAGTTTCAATTAGCCAATACCTCGTGTGATCACATGTTCAGTGTACCAGGAAAAGACAGTGTGTAATGTATTTCCCAGCCTGATATGGAGTTATTGAGTTACTGCTGCAGTTGTGTTACCCAGTGTGGGGCAGAGATGGCACTATTAGTGACCCAAGTTAGAAAACCACGCGTCAAAACTTTTAATATGTTTATACAACCCCTCCCCCCCCCATCCTTTGAATCTTTCTCTCTCTCCCCATTTCCCCCCTCCCCCTTCCCCTCCCCCTTTACATCTCCCATATCCTCTTCCTTTACCCTACTCTGTCTATCTCTCTCTCATACCCTTTAATATAATCTTGAATTGATTGATTAAAAAAAAATTATGGGTGTGTGGCATTTACTGCCAAGACTTTTTGATGCACTTTGTAGTCATCCTTCACATTAGGTGTCTCTTTGCTCGAGGCAAGTGACAGGTATCTTTGAATAACTTTCGTCTGTACCTTGGGAACCGTTACCATAGTGAGGAATGCATGCACACTACGTGACAGCCTTGCTTCGGTGTTCTGTGATGTGGTATCTAACCAACAAAGCCAAACATTTGGTGGTGTTGTTGTTTGTGTTGTTTTGTCACACCACAAACCAGTTGTTTGTTATAAAGTGTACATTCTTCAGTGCTGTATAGCAGTACAGGCATTACTTCCAAGTCTGTAGTTGTAGGTCTTGCCAGACAAGAGAACATCGTGGTAGCAAGAGGAACTCGTTTAAGAGTACATCACATGTGTTCCTGTGCATGCTACACTACATGTGTGTCAGGAAGCAGTCACTGGAGAGGGAGTTTTCCTCGACCAGCGAAATTGAAAGAGTGGAATGGTTGTCATTTGAGAACAAGGGCAGTTCGAACTGTTTGATGTTGACTGACAGAGTGTTGGATCAAGTGCTAATTGAGTCTAACCATTTTTTTAATCGAAGTAGGAGTGAGCCAATTGTTGCTAATGCATAGATATATGCTTGTAGTCTGTGTAAGTTGATGTGTCCAAATCCAGAGGGAAAATGCTTTTCCAAAACCAGTCTATGGGAATAGGAAACAACAACAACAACAACAACAAAACCCCCACAGGTTTCCTACATACATGCATCCATAGTTATAATCATATGGCTACAATTAGTCATGAGTAATTTGACAAACAATCTGGGGTTTGTTAATGACTTAAATGGTACGTGGTTGCATACATGACTTGTGATCTAGTACACACGGCTCCTCCTCACTTTGATTGGTCATAAGCAAAGAGGTGTGGAATAATTGGAGCGGGAGGGGGGGGGGTGCATTGGTGTGTGCTAATTAGGGTTTACAGTATGTGTAACTCGATACTAAATATCCTAATTAAAATGAATGGTCGTTCCTGTGGCAGTTTCTTAGAGATAGTCCGAGGTGAAGGTATTAGATCTGCGCAGCTTGAGAAGTCTTCGCTCCTTAGAAATCGAGCCTGCTGGATCCATCCGCTTGAGTTCAGGTACGCAGAGCTTGGAGAACGGCTACAGGAGGAGAGGCAGCCTGGTGCACCTTGCCATGTGAGTTCAGACGACATATAGAGAGTTGCTGTAAACGGCTACAAGACGACAAGAAGCTAAACTAAAACACCACAAATTCGCAAAGTATACTTCTGCTACTACTGCGCGATTGTTTCTGCTCGCGTATTAAAGAATGGTGGGGTATTGGCGGGGAATAAATTAATGTCCGTATCTACAGGCAGTGCGCGTTGCTATTTGCGGCCACCCTTAATACGCATGTCTGTCAGTAATGACCGCACTGTGTATTCATGAATTATCATAAGTTCATTAGGGTTAGTAAAGTGTTGTCACCAATAACAACAACAGTGGTGTGAATAAGCTGGGCCGGGTTGGTAAAGAGTCGTCAGTAACGAGACGAGGCGAGGCGATTGTGATTGGGTCAAGTAAAGTAAGTGAGAAAATAAGAGGACTGATATAACTAAACCAAGTAGTGGGGGTTGATAACAATGTTTAGAACATAGCTACTGTAGTGTTTGTATTGTCACAGAGGAACTTTAAACTGCTTAGGTCCTTCAAAAGAGGTACACTATTAACTTAGTGTCCCTCTGATTGCGCTTAGTGTTCCGTTGTTAGGAGCAGTCGCTGCGTTCTAAATTAGTTAGGCGCTGCACAGCTATTGTGAACTACCACTTTTAGGGACCTTCAGGCCCTAAGCTGCGCTCAAGGATGCTACAACCTAGGGCCTTCAGGACCCTAAAAGTGGTAGTTCCCTCAGAGGCAGCGCCTAACTATTATATAAAAATACCTTGTGCTACTCCATTCCTAATTTTGTACATCGAGCGCCACTATGTGATGGGGTAGCTGCTAGTAGCCAATGCTATCACTTTTCAATTGACTATCTCTAGTATTTGTTTACTCCATTTCGTGTGTTATTTTAATAAAAAAATGCCCGAAATTTCACCATCAAGAACTTGTGTAATTATCAGTGTGCTTCTATAATACATATGTATAGCTGCATGTGTGTTGAGTGTTCCAATGTGTGTATTTGTTAATACTTATTGTATTGGTTTTTGTTTACCTATAAAGAATGTGGTAGAAAGTTAGAAAAAAATATCCCTTCCTCTTCTTTCCCTCCCTACCTCCCTCCTCCCTTGCTCCCTCCCTGTACTGACGTAAGCTGCCAGAGGATTTATATATTTATATGGGAAGAAGGAAAGTTATTCGAATGTTGTTGTTGTTGTAGTTGTTGTTGTTATTCATGGGATGCTCTAAAAAATGTTTTATAAATGTTTTTGTTTTTTTGTGTTTTTTGCTTGAGGGACACAAATCGACTACATTCTCTTGGTACCTGCTTGTTTCAGACCAAAGATCACCATTTGCCTCAAGGCATCTTGTGCCAACTAACTTTGTGCAGTTGTCATAGTTACCACCAGGAGTTGAGGGTGTATGCATGGCTTGCTGGCACGAAAGCTTATTCTATTTTTAGCTCTTGTGGTTCGATTTTCAGACATAATGGTTGTCATGGCATCACATATACTTGTTGTTATGCTGTTTAGGAGACACTATTCTTGAAAAAAAAATTTTTTGATAACAATTTGAACTAAGAAATAAAAAAACAAAAACAAAACAAAAACAACAACAACACCCCCCCCCCCCCCCCCCCCACAGACCCATTCTTCTTACATCCATTAGTTAGTGTTTCTATGAAAGTGAAAGGTTTACTACTAGATTTAATTGCATTGTATTTGTTAATCCAGTCTACTGTGTACACCAACTAAATAAACTGAAGCTAGAAACATGGCGGTGTACTTCCTCCAGTGTCTTCTCTCAACATCTCTTTTTTTTCTTCCCCTGGATGTTACTTTAGTAGTTATGTCAGGCGTGGTGACAGAGTGTGACTAAGACATTTATTAAAAAGATGGAACTATATGGTGCCCTCTCTCTTCATCATCATATCTAATCCCCCTTATTGTAATCAGCATGCATGAAACATCTTAGGAATGTATGTGGCTGACAAGACTGTTGGTAAAGGGTGAATGCATTTGACTGACAAGGCAGCTGTCTGGGAAGCTTTCCTGAAGCTTATTGTGAAATGAATAATGGCTGTAGTAAATTTGGGCAAAAATTAGTTTTGCCCACACAGACTTTTAAACCATTAAAGGATGAATGCATATGACTGACAAGGCTGCCGGTAAAGGGTCATATGCAGGTAGTAACTACAATGCATGTGATGACACAAGAGTTATAGTGATTTCATGCACACCCAGTATTTGATCAATCCATTGCTCAGTGGCCAGTTGTTGTTGTTTTTTCATGTTGATCTTCTCTTCTTCTATTCAGGGCTGCCTTCACTACGAAGACGGTAAAGGTGGGAGATAATTCAGTTCTATTTCAAATATGGGACACAGCGGGGCAAGAAAAGGTACGTATTTAGTTACATCTGGCATGAAAATACGCAACAGCAACAATTAAAACCAACCAACAACAATAATAGCAATAATAATAAAATAATGCCTAACAATAATAATAATAATAATAACTAGTGATGTGCTTCAGCACCAATGGCGAGCGAGCCATTGTGCACAAGTAATTCACACAAGGTAGAATCTGAAAGTTGATTACAAATCTGTATACAGATGTAACAACATGGCTACATTCATTTAGATTGTCTTGCGTCCTGTTCACCTAGGTTTAGAAGGTACCATTCAGTCTATTTAGTCCTAAAAGTAATAAAATAAAAGTAAGCTAGTAGTAATAGCTTTATCTAAATGACCTGTGTTCCAGACAAAAGGCACTCTAGCTACAGGCAGTTTTTAAATGACATAATATGGTAAAGGGTTTCAATGCTATAGTAACCACTAGGCACAACTATTTGACTTCAATAAAAACATTAAAACGTGCAAATTACCGCACAGTATAGTCATACCCTAAATGGTAACTTGCTTACTACAGCAGTAGCTGAAAAAGCCGTGTAAAGGCAGCTAATATGTTCATTTGGTAGTTGTGCTATTCTTTAGCTAAGCAGTAACTGTAACACTCTACACATTCACGCACACTTGTTCACTGGATATACCAACACAAAATTATTTTGTGACTTTGACTATTGGAAAATGGATTTTCAAGTAAGAACAATACTGTTGCGTAGGGCTAGTGCATTAGCCAAGATAACTTACCACTGCTGCTAATTCGAATAGAAAATGAAATTCCTATGTAAGCATGACTGCGTCCGCACAAAATCAGATATGTCAGACACAACCTAATTCAAATGGGTAAACAAAGTGATGATACAGGTAAAGATCGATAAACCAAAGGATTCCGTTTAGTGGAGTATGGGAACGGGGGTCGACCACCAAGCGAACACAAAAACGTGATGACATACGTCCATCCAAACATATATATAAACAAAAAAAACATCCCCGATTCTCAATTTGTCACCCCTGTAAGTGCTTCGCTCGCTTGCCAATAATAATAATAATAATAATAATAATAATAATATGTTTTAGCTTGTAATACATACTAATTTAACTGCAATCTGTGGGTTTTATTGCTCCCCCTCTCTCACCACACTTGACAGTATCGAGGTCTAGCTCCGATGTATTACAGAGGATCTGCAGCTGCCATAGTGTGCTATGACATCACCAGTGAAGTGAGTGTAGCTCTCTCTCTGTTACCCCCTCACTCTCTGCTCCTCTGTCTTTTAAACTTACACTCCTCCTTTCTTTTGCTTTCATGATTGATAATTAATCATTCAGCGTACAGAGGGACTTAAGTATAAATATAATATAATATATATATAATTTGCTGAATCATAATTAATATCAATTTATCTATTTAATTTTAATTAATTATGAGTTTAATTTGACTGATGGATAATTAATTTTAACAAGTGTATGCAATAATATATAAGAAAGATTACATATTGCATCATGTGTGTGTGTGTGTGTTTACAGAGAAGCTTCAATGACATGCAGACGTGGATCACTGAGCTACGCCAGTTGGGGCCACAGAACCTAGTCCTGGCTATAGCTGGCAACAAAGTCGACCTGGATTCACAGAGAAGAGTGAGTACACTATCAGTCCCAGGGTACCATGTGGGAATCTTGGCTGCAAGGGGAAGGGGAGGGGAGGGAGCGATTAGTGTTGAAGGGTTGAATATTAACATGTACATTGGTAGGGGGATTATATCGATTGAGGTAGCTACGTTGGAGAGGGGAGAGTCCCAGTCTTCCCCCGCCCCCTCCTATCCTCTGTATCAAACACTTCAGTCCTTGGCTAGAGTACAACGATGCTTTGACTTGTAGGAATGGGAAATGTTTAAGTCACAAGTTGTGTGTTTTGTTCCAGGTAGCGAAGTCAACGGGCGAAAACTTTGCGAAAAACTCTGATGCTATATTCTTGGAGACCAGTGCGAAAGATAACATAAATGTTCACGACCTGTTCAGGAATATAGGTGAGGTGGGAGTGGCTTGTGGGAGTGGCTTGGCCGGCTAAGTTACTTTCCAGATGTTGTTGCCATTAATGATATACCACTTATTAGCGTTCCAATGTGTTTTTTTTGTCATGCCCTGAGTTATGTATTAAGTACTGGTGTAGCTATACAGTTCCATTAGATTGTCAATAAATTGGTAGCAGTTTAAACTAAGCGAGGATTAAGCCTAATGTTGTACAGTAAACGTCCCAGTTTGTAGCATTTGGTTTTTGAAACTGTACTTGAACCAATACACAATTTTTTTTTTGCAATAATTATAAGATCCTAAGTGGTGGATGTAAGTGAATGGATGGGGCGAGTGTTTTACTTGTACAATACATGTATGTTTATAATTTAATTGATTCTCAATTTTCTCTTTTCTTATCTTTTTTTCATCCTTCCATCATCCTCTTCTGCCTCTTTTTCTTCAATCCCTCCATCTTCTTTCTGATTGCGTCGTTGAAACTCCATTTCCCGGATTACCTTGGGACATCCTGGACATGGTGGGCGTGGTCACAACACACAGCGGAGAACTTACCACTAGATAAAATAGCAATGGACAACAAGATAGGCACACTCAAGTTAGGGGGAAGCAGTTCACGCAAGAAAGAAGGATGTTGTTCAAAGAAATGATATTTAGTTGTATTTTTTTAATCAGTTTATTTGTATGTCTTAATAATATTTGTGGTATGAGACTGTTAATATAGTTCATTCTGTACTTAATCCATTTTCTCCCTATCTTCTCATGTCTTGCCAGTTTTAATGCTAACGATACATATCTACAAAAGTATTAATTATATACGTACCATCTATACATACATACATATATATATTATACTAGTGGTGTGCTTGAGCACAAATGGCGAGCGAGCCTGATAGTTAGGTAACATAAAACTAAGTATTGTTACTATGTTTTAGCTTAGTTCATGCAAACACTATAATAGCAGTTATGACCTTTTATTTCAGCAAGCAAGTACAAAATCACTCTCTTACCTGATTAATGGTAACTTTTGTAGTATCAAACATCTGCCATTCTGATAATCTCAATCACCAGTAACTCTTGAACAAGCTTTCAGCTACGATAAAAAATAAACCAGTGTTATTATTTGTAATTTTAGCCAACAAATATGGAATTACTACTTACATCATTCTTGAGTATTGATAACTTCTGTAGTATGAAATTGAAGTTACTTTGACCATCTGAATTACCTTGAATTCTTGACAAGCTCTCACCTACAAAAACAAAAGACAATCAATTTTAGCACACAAATACAAACTTACTTTCTTACCTCATTTTCTTGAGCAGTGGTAACTTTTGTAGTACCAAATTTGAGCCAATCTGACTATTTGAATTTACCAGTCACTGTTGACTAGCTCTTAGCTACAAAAAAGAAAGGCCAGAGTTAATTTTGCATATTTAGCTAACAAATTTGGAATTGCGTACTTATCTCAGCTTCCCTCGAAGTAGTAGCTTCTATAGCATTAATACTACGGCATTCTGACTACCAACGGCTCTTGACAACCAACAACCAGCACTCCGTATCCCCCCATAAAACGGCGAAGTTTTGAAATTAAGTCTGGAAAAGGGTCTTAAATGCCATAGTAACCTGTCGAATCAACTTTTTGTGTCTTGAAAACAAGCGTTTTAGCAGGAATTTTCTCATACTTTGGAGCTTAAGCATAAAGTAGGGTTTGCTTAATGCTGTAGTTTCAGAATAAACTGGAGTCAAGCCTAAATAGCCGTGTTTTTAGGAGAGAAACGTTCCCCCCGCGCGCGTTTAAAGAGCATACGTACCATCCATACATACATACATATATACTAGTGGTGTGCTTGAGCACAAATGGCGAGCGAGCCTGATAGTTAGGTAACATAAAATGTTACTATTTTTAGCTTACTTCATGCAAACACTATAATAGCAGTTATGACATTTGATTGCAGCAAACAAATACAAAATCACTCTCTTACCTGATTAATGGTAACTTTTGTGGTATCAAACATCAACCATTCTGATAATCTCAATCACCAGTAACTCTTGACAAGCTCTCAGCTACGATAAAAAAATAAACCAGTGTTATTATTTGTAATTTTAGCCAACAAATATGGAATTACTACTTACATCATTCTTGAGTATTGATAACTTCTGTTTTGATCATCTGAATTACCTTGAATTCTTGACAAGCTCTCACCTACAAAAACAAAAAACAATTAATTTTAGCACACAAATACAAAATTACTTTCTTACCTCATTTTCTTGAGCAGTGGTAACTTTTGTAGTACCAAATTTGAGCCAATCTGACTATTTGAATTTACCAGTCACTGTTGACAAGCTCTTAGCTACAAAAAAGAAAGGCCAGAGTTAATTTTGCAAATTTAGCTAACAAAGATGGAATTACGTACTTACCTCAGCTTCCCTCAGAAGTAGTAGCTTCCTTAGCAATACTACGGCATTCTGACTACCAACGGCTCTTGACAACCAACAACCGACACTCCGTATCCCCCCCATAAAATGAAGTTTTGAAATTGAGTCTGGAAAAGGGTCTTCAATGCCATAGTAACCGGTAAAATCAACTTTTTGTTTCTTGAAAAGCAAGTATTTTTGCAGGAATTTTCTCACACTTTGGAGCTTAAGTATAAAGTAAGGCTTGCTTTATGCAGTAGTTTCAGAATGAACTGGGGTCAAGCCTAAAAAGCGGAAAAAAGAGTTCCCCGCGCGCGCGTTTAAAGGGCATACGTACCATCCCACATACATATACATATAACATATACCCGATTTTGCATTACCCACCCCTAATACTGTGCTCGAATAGCGCAAATGTGCAAATGCATGGCGAGCGAGAAGACTCTTTTTACAGAAAAATAGGACAGAAATTACATCTAACTGTAGTGCACAGTGTAACCCTTTCCATTTTCAGTTAGCATCAGAGAATCTAAAGTCTCTGATCCCAGACTAAACTAACAGAATTACCTGAATAAACTTCGAAAGCAGTGGCAAAGAAGCGCAGCTTGACAAAGACTTCACAATTGTTTCAAGAAGAGAGTAGCTGTAAACTTTTTGGTTGAAACAAAGTTGCGTAAGGCAGTGCAGCAGGATTCTCAGAGCTCGTTAATTGAAAAAATACTGGAACTGTGAACGCTTTACCTAACTTACGTAATTCGGAGCGCGGGCGAAAACAGAGGTAGGTCTCACGTAGCCCATAAACAGATAAATAAACTAGTGGTGTGCTTGAGCACAAATGGCGAGCGAGCCTTAAAACTACACTATTGTTTTTAAAATAAAGTCGAGTTGTTAAATTACGCATATACGGTAAAGGGGATTCAATGCCATAGTAACCGCTCCCCTCAACTGTTTGAATTGAAAAAGAAGCAACAAAATCAAGTCGCGTTATTTAAAATTTTCTCTGTGATATTCTTAATAGTAGTTGCAACGCACAATACTTTCACACAACTGAACATACCTACGCAAGACTTACCTTCGTGGTTCGTCTAGTGGACAATGAATTGTCAAGTAAATGCTCTTGAGTAGGGCTTATAACTGTGACAAATAGCGCATTAACTTACCACCGCCACTAACTCGAATAGAAATGAAGCTCCCATAAAATTTTGAGTTTTAACTGCACCCGCAAAACAATTCAAAGCCGTAAACAATTCAATTTCTAAGGTGATACGGGTAATGGTCGCAAAACCAGAGGATTCTGTTTAGTGAAGTTTGGGACGGGGTCGAACGCCGAGCGAACACAAAAATACGGAGGGTCAAGGTACAAAATGACATACATACGTCCAAACATATATATAAATAAACTAGTGGTGTGCTTGAGCACAAATGGCGAGCGAGCCTTAAACTACACTATTGTTAAATTTAATTTTAGCAACTAACACTCAAGCTATTAAAATATAGTCAAGTTTTTACATTACTATGAGGTAAAGGGGTTTCAATGTCATAGTAACCGCTCCCGCAACAGTTTGAATTGAAAAAGAAGCAACAAAATCAAATCACGTTATTTAAAATTTTCTTTGTGATATTCTTAATAGTAGTTGTAACGCACAATACTTTCACAAAACTGAACATACCTACGCAAGACTTACCTTCGTGGTTGCATTTTTAAGTAAATACTGTTCAGTTAGGGCTTATAACTGTGACAAATAGCGCGTTAACTTACCACCGCCACTAACTCGAATAGAAATGGAGCTCCCACAAGATTTTGAGTCTTAACTGCACCCCAAAACAATTCAAAGCCGTAAACAATTCAATTTCTAAGGTGATACGGGTAATGGTCGCTAAACCGAGGATTCTGTTTAGTGAAGTTTGGGACGGGGTCGAACGTGGAGCGAACACAAAAATACGGAGGGTCAAAGTACAAAATGACATACGTACGTCCATATATATAAACAAATAAACAAACATCCCCGATTTTTTTCATTTTTACCCCTGTAAGTGTCTCGCTCGCTACGCTCGCTCGCCTATAAATAAATAAACAAACATCCCCGATTTTCGATTGTGTTACCCCTGTAAGTGTCTAGCTCGCTACGCTCGCTCGCCAACTAGTGATGTGCTCTAATAGCACAATATTGCGAAGCGAGCGATGCATGTTTCCTGTAATTGCAGCTATTTCATGCATGCTTGATGTGGCTACAAAATACTGTCAGATTATTTACTTTGCTACCTGTTTCTGTTTCGTTTTAGCTCTCCTCCTCCTTGCCCTCTCTTTTCATTTCTTATCGCTCTCCTTACTAATTTTTCTTCAGGAGTTTCTAACGCCCTCAAAGCTCTTGACCGAGCGTTTCTAACGTTTTGTCTACTGGATATCGCTGGGTAAACGAAACAATATGGTGCTAAGAAGGTTACCCGGCCCACGCAAGCGCGTAGGAGAAAAGGTACACACGTACGCCCACGCAAGAACGAAAACAATTTCTAGACCTAAACTAGTGATGTGCTCTAATAGCACAAAATAGCGAAGCGAGCAATGCATGTTCCCTGTAATTGCAGCTATTCCATGCCTGCTTGGTGTGGCTACAAAATACTGTCAGATTTTTTACTTTGCTACCTGTTTCTGTTTCGTTTTAGCTCTCCTCCTCCTTGCCCTGTCTTTTTCATTTCTTATCGCTGTCCTTACTAATTTTTCTTCAGGAGTTTCTAACGCCCTCAAAGCTCTTGACCGAGCGTTTCTAAGTTTCTACGGGGCATCGCTACTTCGTACGGCGGGTAAACAAAACAAAATGTTGCTAAGAAGGTTACCCGCCAGCGCAAGCGAGTAGGAGAAAGGGTACACACGTACGCCCACGCAAGAACAAAAACAATTTCTAGACCTAAATATATATATATATCGGGAACTCATTAGAAAGTCAGCTCGGCTCGCTTCGCTCGCTTCGCTGAATAATATATTTATATATCGCGAACTCATTAGAGAGTCAGCTCCGCTCGCTTCGCTCGCTTCGCTGAATAAATATAGCGAAATCTCGATTGTGCTACCCCTGCAAGTGTCTCGCTAGCTACGCTCGCTCGCCAATTACCGCAGTGGTTACACTTGTGCTGACAATGCAAGACCAAACGCATACGTGAACTTGACCAGACCCTTTCTTTCTCTTCTTATTGGGTAAAGGATCTGGCCCCGCGAGACTAAAAGTTCTGCTTCTAGCTGACAGATAAGTAGTCTCACAAACCAGAGCCTTTACCGACTTAGCGGTGAAAAGTCTGGATCGCGAGACTATTTATTAGAGGCGAAGGTTTTAAATTAATTGTTACTATCTCTGCACTTGCTCTTAAATTTAACCCCACAAATCACTGGCTGCAATATTGAGCTATGCTTTGTTTGCTATCTTGTTCTTTAGGACTTCGATAGTAGTGGTTAATGACAATTTTAGTGAGCAGGGTTGGCATTAAAGTCTACCAGTTCCATCATGACATAATGAAGCGGGTGTAGCCACTTCAAAGTCAAAGCATCCGTAAACGCATAATTGTAGAGCGAAAAACTTCACTTTTTCAATTGGTGATGCTCCAGTCAGCACAATGAACCTTTCTTTGTGCTCTTTAGTGTGGTTTCTCTTCAACTCAGTTGCACCCATTGCTATGAAAAGATCAGGAGACATCGGATTTTGCTGACACTTCGGTAGCGTTAATTTCTTAAAAAGTGATAACAAACTTGGTACAGACTTCACTTAGTGTTCAAATGCTACATTGGCCGCCTTCACAGAAAAAAAATAAGATCACTGAACAAATCCTACAACAGTCCCGCAGTTCTTATCAAAAAAACTCATACCAATTATAGCGCCGCGCGTGACCAATTATAGCGCCGCGCAAGGGCTAGGGCTAGGGCTAGGGGACCAATCAGAAGAATTTTTTGATAAGAACTGCGGGATGGCTCAAAAAATCTGATAAGAATAAAAAAAAAAATGCGGAATTTACTGACGCTCACCGACATTTTCGTGTAATTCCGTTCTTGTTGCTAGAAATACTTTCTACCTTCCTGCAGAAGCTAAGAAAAGAAAAAGAAAAAAAAAGAAGAAAAAAAAAGAATAATAATGTGGCCTATGGTTAGCTTCACTGTATTTTTAGTGAGTTTGTGGATTACTTGGTGTAAATCTCAGGAGCCTTCTATTCCAATTCGTATTCCAAGTGTCAATTCATGTAATCCCAAGTCTTTGGAATATGAATCACAACTTACAGAAACCATAAGGAGCCAAGTTAATCCATACTTACTTCAACGCTATGGGAAACTTCGTAACTGTGGAGGACCTAGTTGGACTAAAGTAGTTGATTTGGACATGTCTAATGACAGTGCTAGCTGTCCTGCTGGCTTTGAAATGTTTTTTTCCCCAGTCAGGAGCTGTGGTCGTCCTGGTAGTGAAAGAAATGCGACTGCTTCTTTTACAGTTAAGCATTCTTACACAAATATCTGCGGAACAATTGTGGGTATTCAGAAAGGCTCCACAGATGGGTTTGGGCCCACCTTTTTTGATTCAAATCCATTGCAGTATGTTGATGGGACTATCATTTGGCATGGATCTTCTTATAGTCAAGGCCACATTTGGACTTTCGCAGCAGGCGCACAGCAGCTTTCCACTAACATTAGATTGGGCTGCCCCTGTTCTTACGAGCAGTGGAATTTTAACTTACCAACTTTTGTGGGTTCCAATTATTTCTGCGATTCTGGAAACAGCGGAGCTTTTACACACTCTACTATCTTTTTGGACAATCCTTTATGGGATGGTAAAGGTTGCATTTCTAATAGCACCTGCTGCCAGTTCAATGAACCTCCTGTTTTCTATAGAGAATTAGAGCAATCCTCAGAAGACAACCTTCAAATGACTATTGAGCTTAATTCACCTCCTGGTGAAGAAAATATATTCATTACAAGAATACAACTTTACATTTCCCCCTAACTTGAACTTATAATTTTAACAGGATTAAAATAAGAAAAATTTGCTATCTCATATTCGTTTTTGTTCAAAGAGTGTTTATTTAACTGTTGGTAGTTAGCAAAATGTCATGTTATATTATGTGTTTTGATTTTGTATCTATATAGTTATACATTTCTGTCAATCAACATTCAGTGTGTATAGACATTGGAAGACAAAACGCTTGTGAATGGGGATTATTTTTCCATTAATTTTCAATGCAGAGTAAACCTCCTGACCCATTGATTGGTTTAGTACATGCAATGATTTCAATAGTGTTGCTATGTTGTTTGCTTTGATCTCTCAGACTATTCCTACATGAAACCATTCTACATTACAGCATTTCAACTAAGCATATTATTGAAACCATGCTGTAAGATAAAATAAAACAATATAGCTATTATATGTAAGTCAGGAATTTCAAGGTTTCAACAAGGAAGTAAGATCAAGTCAATTGTGGTGTGGCAACTGGGAGAGACACAGTAGACTGCCACCAGGAGTTGTACAGGACCAAGCTTGTAAGGGCTTCCCACAACCCAAGTCACAGAAGTTAAAGTCTGTCAAAGGATTATGAGATAAAGCACCAAATGTACAACTGAGAAGCTCATGGTCAGTGGCCACAGTATATTAAACCACTGAGCATGAGCATGAAAACCATGAGGCAGGATGTGTGTATGTGTGTGTGAGGCATGAGTCAGCGCAAATATAATTTGATAAAAGGGTGACACATAAACAACATACCTTAGCTACAGTGGGTGATGGATATGGATGATTAAAATCAATAGTTATAACAGTGTTCTGCACTGTGTGTGTGTGTGGTGGGTGGATCCACCACATCAATAGCAATTGTTCTTTTCTAGCTTGAACAATCCCGGTATCCAACTAAATTGGGTTATTTCTAGTTATTTTATTACAAGTCCTAAGAGTTTGTAAGATTACTGTCTTTCCCCTTTATTTTATTTTAAATTTATACCTTCTTGAGGTTTTTAGTTTCTTCAAATTTACAAAATACACATAACACGATATGCCAGCAGGTTTTTTTCCTTCCTACTCACTTTCTGATAAGTTTGGTGACCCTCAGAGTGCGTGTATATGTCATCCATCAGGCTATACTTTTTAGTATCAGTATATAGTTAGTAATTACTCCAGACTTTTGTGGGGCAGATGTTTGGTTAATCTAGTCTGTTTGATCCTTTTTCTTAGTTATAATTGAGTGTGGGCATGGTAAAGGGTCTAATCGGAGATACTACACCTGAGTTTAGTATGAGTTATAGTGTGTGCTAAAATGTGCTCAACTTGAAGGAAACTAAATTTATAACCTGACCCCATCATATAGAGTGGGCCAGTAATGTTCTGTGCATGCTAATTTTGTGAGTTTACATCTACTTGTTAATGTGTATGTATTTATCTACTTGTGGCTTAGATCTTTCAAACTATTCCTACAGGAAAACATTCAACACTGTACCCGCCAATACATGGCTAATTGCAACAGTGAGAAGCCATGCACGATATATTGTCAGTATGCAGCAATATAAATACCTAAATCAAGGAAGCAAGAACAAGTAAACAGCAATAGTTCTTCTCTAATTTGAACAGTTCAGGTGTCCAACTAAATTGAGCTAAGTCTAGTTGTTTTAAAACTAAATACTTGTGTAAAGATTGTTTATTTGTTCACCTTTATAGTCATAGCTTTTAAGATAAACTGAAATGGTTTTACATGCTGGGGAGAATCACTGATTAATAACAGTGAAGGCATTTAAACGATGGTTATCTTCTCTTTTAAATATATATTACACACTTCACTACTATATAGCTAGCACACTCTACTCTATCTTCTTGGACAATCCTTTATGGGATGGTAAAGGTTGCATTTCTAATAGCACCTGCTGCCAGTTCAATGAACCTCCTGTTTTCTATAGAGAACTAGCACAATCCTCAGAAGACAACCTTCAAATGACTATTGAGCTTAATTCATTTCCTGGTGAAGAAAATATATTCATCACAAGAATAGAACTTTACGTTTCCCCCTAACTTGAACTTATAACTTTTAACAGGTTAAAATAAGAAAAAAATGCTATCTCATATAGCTATTCATTTTTGTCCAAAGAGTGCATGTTTATTTAACTGTTGGTGCTAAATGTTGTGTTACATTATGTATTTGATTTTCTATCTATAGTTAGACATTTCTTTCAATCCAACTTTCAGTATATAGACGTTGAAAGACACAGAATGCTTGTGAATAGAATTTTTCCCATTATTGTTCACTGCACATGCTCATTCAAAGCAAGTATACTAATTTTAGACACATTAATTGCGAGTAAAATCCCTCATCCATTGATTTTTGTTAGTACATGCATGATTTCAAAGTGCATTTAGTTTGTTTTGATCTTTCAGACTATTCCCATTCTACATTACATCATTTCAACTATGCGTATTGAAACAATGCTGTAAGAGAAAATGAAACAATGTAGCTATATAAGTCAGGAATTTTAAGACTTCAACAAGGAAGTAAGATCAAGTCAATAGCAATAGTTCTTTTCTAGCTTGAACAATTCCGGTGTCTAACTAAATTGGGTAAAGTCTAGTCATTTATTAGAAGTCCTCAGAATTTGTAAGATTTCCCCTTTTTTTAAGCATTTTATTTAAATATATATCTTCTTGAGTTGTTTTTAATTTTCTGCTAAATTACAAAATAAGTAGATATACGGCAAAGATCAGTAAAGATAAGGAACATGCACACACATAACACAATACGCCAGCAGGTTTTTCCCCCCTTCCTACTCACTTTCTGATAAGTTTGGTGACCCTCCAGAGTGTTAATATGTCATCCTTCTGGCTGTACTTCTAAGTTTCAGTAGCTAGTAATTACTCCAGACTTTTGTGGGGCAAATGTTCACACCTACAGGGTTAATCTAGTCTGTCTAATCCCTTTCCTTTTGTTATAATTGAGTGTGGGCATGGTACAGGGTCTAATCAGAGACACTACATCTGAGTTTGGTATGAGTTATAGTGTGTGCTAAAATGTGCTCAATTTGAAGGAAACTAAACTTATAACCCGACCCCATCACATAGAGTGGGCCAGTCGTGTTCTGTGCATGCTGATTTCGTGAGTGTACATCTACTTGTGAATGTGTATGTATCAGGGTTGTGGCAATTACAGGAGTAAAGTAATCAATTACAATTACAATTACTTAAAATTTTTGCTTCTCAATTACAATTTCAATTACCAATTACACCTTTAAGAACTAATTACAACAAATCTGTTAGCAATTACATACAATTACATCACATCGCCTCCTCAGGATAAGTGGTCATGTAATAGGGCCCACAAAGTTTTTTAATTCATCAATTCTTCTTAAAAGAGAAAAGTTATTTCTATCTACATAAAAACTGAGAATTCATTTTTTTGCTAGCAGTCATGTGCTTTAGAACTGACCCTTTACCAAAGTGGTCTTTGACCCCAACTACTTGCCAATTACAGGTATGCAATTACAATTACAATTACAATTACTGCAGATGGTGTAATGATTACAGCTAATTACAATTACCAATTGCAATTACCACAACACTGGTATGTATTTATCTACTTGTGGTTTTGATCTTTCAAACTATTCCTACAGGAAAACATTCAAACCGTGGCTAATTGCAACAGTGAGAAGCCATGCATGATGTGTTAGTGTGCAGCTATATACATACCTAATCAAGGAAGTAAGAACAAGTAAGCAGCAATAGTTCTTCTCTAATTTGAACAATTCAGGTATCCCGGGCAAAGTCTAGTCATTTTATTAAAATTCACCAGAAATACTTGTGTAAGATTGTTTAATTCTTCACCTATATAGTCATAGCTTTGAAGATAAACTGAAATGGTCTTACATGCTGGGGAGAATCACTGAAAGGCTTCATAATAGCGAAGGCATTTGAATGGTTGTTGTTGTTATCTTCTCTTTTAAATACATTACACACTATAGCTAGTACACTCTACTATCATCTTGGACAATCCTTTATGGGATGGTTAAGGTTGCATTTCTAATAGCACCTGCTGCCAGTTCAATGAAACCTGTTTTCTATAGAGAAATAGTACACTTCTCAGAAGACAACCTTCAGATGACTATTGAGCTTAATTCACCTCCTGGTGAAGAATATATATTTATCACAAGAATATAACTTTACATTTCCCCCTAACTTGAATTTATAACTTTTAACAGGTCTAAAATAAGAAGAATTTGCTATCTCACTTTCGTTTTTGTTTAAAGAGTGTTATTTAACTGTTGGTAGTTAGCTAAATGTCGTGTTATATTATGTGTGTGATTTTCTATCTATAGTTAGACATATCTGTCAATCAAAGATTCCGTGTATAGACGTTGAAAGACACAAACTGCTTGTGAAAGGGGTTTCCCCCATTAATTCTTCGCTGCATGTTCAGTCAAAGCAAGTATACTGTTTATAGACACATTGATTCCGACCTCATCCATTGATTTGTTTAGTACATGCAATTATTTCAATAGTGTATGTTGTTTGTTTTGATCTCTCAGACTATTCCTACATGAAACCATTCTACATTAAATCATTTCAACTAAGCATAATATTATTATTGAAACCATGCCAAAATAAAACAATATAGCTATTATATGTTAGTCAGGAATTTCAAGGCTTCCACAAGGAAGTAAGATCAAGTCAATAGCAATAGTTCTTTTCTAGCTTGAACAATTCCGGTGTCCAACTAAATTGGGTAAAGTCTAGTCATTTTATAACAAGTCCTCAGAATTTGTAAGATTTCTGTCAAAATTACAAAATGCACATAACACGATATGCTAGAAGGTTTCCCCCCCCCCCCCCTTCCTACTCACTTTCTGATAAGTTTGGTGACCCTCCAGAGTGTAAATATGTCATCCTTCCGGCTGTACTTTTAAGTCTCAGTAGCTAGTAATTACTCCAGACTGTTGTGGGGCAAATGTTCATACCTACAGGGTTAATCTAGTCTGTCTGATCCCTTTCCTTTTGTTATTATTGAGTGTGGGCATGGTACAGGGTCTAATCAGAGACACTACATCTGAGTTTGGTATGAGTTATAGTGTGTGCTAAAATGTGCTCAACTTGAAGGAAACTAAACTTAAAACCCGACCCCATCACATAGAGGGGGCCAGTAGTGTTCTGTGCATGCTGATTTCGTGAGTGTACATCTACTTGTGAATGTGTATGTATATTTATCTACTTGTGGTTTTGATCTTTCAAACTATTCCTACAGGAAAACATTCAAAACTGTATCACTATATGGCTAATTGCATCAGTAAGAAGCTGTGCATGATGTAGTGTTAGTGTGCAGCTATATACATACCTAATCAAGTAAGTAAGCAGCAATAGTTCTCTAATTTGAACAATTCAGTATCCTGGGCAAAGTCTAGTCATTTTATTAAAATTCACCAGAAATACTTGTGTAAGATTGTTTATTTTTTCACCTTTATAGTCATAGCTTTTAAGATAAACTGAAATGGTCTTACATGCTGGGGAGAATCACTGAAAGGCTTCATAATAGTGAAGACATTTAAATGGTTGTTATTTTCTCTATTAATACATTACACACAACACTGCTTATCAATGGACCAATTATACATGCACACGTACAAGTCTCGGCTTCAACTGACATCTAGTGGTGCAAACTTTTATTCTAACTTAGCTAGTGCCCAGTTTCTTCCGATGACACTTCAATTATGGTGGTAAGACTATGATATAAATAAATAAAAACTATTATCTCAAATAATAGAGAAACTGCACCTAACTCAAACTGAGTATTTCAAACTCAAATAATATAGCGAGCGCTGTGTATGAAATGCCATTTATACGCTTAGAAATTAAAAAGATCAAAGCAAACAAAGCTGCTTTCCAATACAAACCAAACTGCAACCCACTCTGGCCTTTGAGTCATCTTACCTGTTTCATTTTAAGCTTCAAATAATTTTTAATTGGCGAGCGAGACAGTATTAGGGGTGGATAATGCAAAATCGGGTATACGTTATTGGCGAGCGAGCGTAGCGAGCGATATTACGTCCCCCTAGGTAAATTTTTTTTTTTAAACTATAAAACAATGCAATGCAATTAAGATAATAACTAGTGATGTGCTTGAGCACAAATGGCGAGCGAGCCTAAAGACTATACTATTTTTATATGAATGATTTTGACTTCTAACACTGAATCTACTGAAAATAAGGTCCAGTTTTTTTTTATTTCGCATACACGGTAAAGGGATTTCAGTGCCATAGTAACAACTCTCTGCAACTGCTTGAATTGAAGGGAAAAAACAACAACAAAACAATACACGTTATTTAAAAGTTTTCTTTGTGATATTCTTTAGCTAAGTAGTGGTTGTAACACACAATGCTTTGACACAACTGGACATGCACCTGTCTAGTGGACAATGTATTTTCAAGTAAGTACTGTTGCCACGGCTTATAACCATGACAAAGAGAGCATTGACTTACCACCGCCACTAACTCGAATAGAAATGGAAGTCCCTTAAGTTTTCAAGTTTTAACTGCACCCGCAAAAGAATTCAAAACGGGAAACAATTCAATTTCTAGGGTGATACGGGTACTGATCGGTAAACCAGAGGATTCTGTTTAATGCAATTTGGGACGGGGTCGACCACATAACTAACACAAAAAGCGAGGGTCAAAGTACAAAATGACATACGTACGTCCAAACATATATACAAACAAACATCCCCGATTTTCAATTGTGTTACCCCTGTAAGTGTCTCGCTCGCTACGCTCGCTCGCCAATAACAACAATAATTAATAATAAACATGATAAGTGTTTAGTCTTGAATAGAGTTCTAAGATAGTTGAGGGTAGCTTTTGAGGATTTTTAGGATGCCTGGATTCTTGATTCTGATGTAACCAGGTCTATTGCTCCTGGATATCTGGCTGCCTGTCCCTGTGAGGACCTAGCTCCTCTGATGGCTTGAATAGAGGATCTTAACAGGGAGAAACTGAGGCGACATCTCAACCAATTCAGGGTTGTGCTATAGGGTGAGTCCCATTTTTCTGCCAGTAAAGATGCAAGGCGTTTGTAGAAAGTGGTTGCCTCATTTCCCATCCCGCCTGACACGGAGAGAACCAATGGGGTAAAGGTTGAGTGCTCTACTTCTCTTATCCTCTGGTCATATTTCCTTTTCTTCTCTCTCTCGTGCTTCGTAAACATAGCTGTTAGGCCCTGGTTCCTGTTACTCGGGGCATGAGGATTTACAATCCTTACATCCAGATATGTTTTTTCATATCGTCCTCCCCAAACTCCATTCGCTGCAACGTCCAGCCTGGCTCCATCCCGTTGGTTTGCAGCTCCACTTAGTTGACCAGGAGCTACTGGTTGTAGATCTGGTTCTACACAGACCTCATGGCAAGCCTCAGTAAGAAGTGTTGCTGTTATATCTCGAACTTCGTTGTGTCTTAATGTTGGAAATCCTCCTCTTGCACATGTGAGAGCATGCTCAACATTAAGGGGTTTACTACAGACACATGTGGTGGCAATGTTGTTTGGTGTCCATCCGTATCGTAAGGCAATGGCATCTTGAAAGGCAGCCCTGTGTAATGTGAACCCGTGGTCGGTAAGGGGTAAGACGGTTAGCCATGAGGAGGCCCCTTTCAGTCTGGCTAGGTCCATTGCTCTTTTGAGAGACTCTGGCAATCGATCATAGATGTCTGTTGCTTCATCCAGGCGTTTGTTTCTATTTTCAGTGTGAATTTGGGCCTTATTCTCCAGTTGTTTTTAGATGGTGTCGTGGGCGTATTCTTTGTCCTTATTAAGGACAAGGTCTTTGAGGGGCTGGGCTATGAGTTGGGATGCGTGGTGTTCTCTCTCTGCGTGTTTGGATGGAAAGTAAATGCCCAAGCCACCCAGCCTTGCTGGTAGATCAAATATGGCACATTCTAGATCGTTGGGAGGTGGATGTCCGGTGAGGGCGGGCAATAGGTCTGATCTCAATGATTCGTCCAATGGGAGAAGTAGGTTTGATATGTTTGGTTGTACTCGGCTTAGAAATGTCCATTTGCTCAATATCCCATGGTTAAGGGCAGAGAAGGCTGCATGCGGCTGTGTTTTGGCAATATTACTGAGAGTTGACAAGTTCTGCATCCACTCTTGTACTTTTGACTTGACATAGTTACTAATATAGTCCTGTGAACCAATGGCTGCACCAAGGTACGGTCTGCCTTCGGTGGTGATGTTAATGCCTGAGTTTGCGAATAATCTTGTGGCTTTATCAGTATGTTCTGGTTTGGTTACTATCCATGTTTTGGATGGATTTGGGAAGTAACCAAAAGCTGGGCCCCATTCTGTCAGCTTGTTTCACCATTGGTGTAAGTGATGGGTTTTCCCTGTAGCTGCTGAGTCATCTGCATACCATACCTGTTTGCATGTACCTTCTAGCTTTCTGATTAGAGAAATTGTCGCTAAACCATACATTGGCATGGCTAAAGGGTCCCCCTGGGTTGTTCCTTCCTGTGAGAGGATGACATCTCCGTCAACGTACAGGTCAGTTGGTGTTCTGTAGGTATTGATGAGGATTGTGGCGATAGCTGGGCAGAGACATCTGATATTCTGAAGTGCAACTTGCCTATTGAGTGCATTAAATGCATTTGTGGCATCTACTAATATAACTGCTTCTGATTCCTCAGATTCAAAAGACGATCTCGTCGCATGTATTGCAGCTTCCACACCAGATATCTGGCTACCACATAGCTGTTGGCTTCCTGTTGCTTCCTGGATATTCGATCTCACAATGGACAGGGTGGCTTTAGCAATGATTCTGCGAGCTGTATCTCCGATTCCGATTGGGCGCACACCCGGACACTTGTCCAATGCGATTAGGCGGCAGGCGAGTAATGGTGCTAGGGACTCGGGATCCACAAAGGATGTGCAAATCCGTTTTGCCACTGATGCAAGTGCTGCACAGAGGTTGTTTGATGCCTTTTTATGGCTTGTACATAGTCGCCTCCATTGATGTCCATCAAGTCCGGAGGGGCCTGCTGCTCCCGTTACTTTTAAAGCAGCAGAACGGATCACCCCAGCATCAATTGCATTGAAAATCGTTGGATGTGGTATATGAGGCTCCTCTCCAAGTATACAGTCCTGATGAGCTGGTTGAGCAGAGGGATGCTTGCTGATCAAAACATCCCTTACTGATGGGGAGGATGGGTCTTCAGGATCAACATGGTTAAGTAGGTGGTGCACTCCTCCCTTCCTAGTGTTTGATAAGAGGTCTGTCTATGGCAGCTTTACACTTCCCTGCAAACATGAGGTTGGCAAATGTGCGTGCTTGATTAGGGTTTGTCCGCTTTGGGTCATTTCTGGGGAGGCGCTGCTGCAATGATCAGCCTTCTTTCAGCAGTTCTTCTAGGTCACCATTAGACCAGTGTGTAATTCTCCTCTCCATGCACTGGATGTGATGGCTTACTTTGGATCGCTTGCTTGGCTTTTGAAGCATAAGAATGGGAAATAAGATGGCTGCTTTCAAGGTGATTGGTTCCAAAGCTGATGAAGTGCCATATGTTAGATATAGTCTAGAAAGTTCGTTTACAAAATCTTTTCCAACTTTACCAAGGGGCACCGAGAAACTGTTACGTCTCCAGTGTATCACTTCTTTGTAGGTGGTGTTAAGTGCCTGGGTGAAGTCAAGGCCTGGGCGATTACCCCATGTAAATGGCTGATGAATGGTGCTTGGATAGATAGGAAATAGATCAGTTGAGCGGTTGGCGTGTCGACGGTTGCTGGTGAGAGTTCGTCTTTGCTTTTTTGTCTACGTTGATGAGTAGCCGGAAACTCGCTGGTTGTCATGATGGTATAGTTGGAGGGGAATTTTGACATTTTCCTAGGCGAGAAGGTAGACAGTCTTGGCATTGTTTCTTTGTCTTTACACAGGCGCATTGCTTACACTGTCCCGTTCGGTTACATTTACAGCATATGGCAAACTGTGATTTATCCGCCATGTTACCAAGGTATTCGCGTATGAGCAGTACCTAATAAATTTATTATCCATTGGATATCACAAAAAAAACTGTTAAATAACGTGTATTGTTTTGTTGTTGTTTTTTCCCTTCAATTCAAGCAGTTGCAGAGAGTTGTTACTATGGCACTGAAATCCCTTTACCGTGTATGCGAAATTTAAAAACTGGACCTTATTTTCAGTAGCTTCAGTGTTTGAAGTCAAAATCATTCATATAAAAATAGTATAGCTTTAGGCTCGCTCGCCATTTGTTCTCAAGCACATCACTAGTTACTATCCTGGGTTAGCGTCTTTTAGGCTAAAGGACGCGGCGCACCACAGTACAGTTTTATGAAATGCACGTTTCCACAGCCGGCCCTGGCGGGGTTAGCCGCTAGCATGAGATCAAGCTCCGCCCTACATTAACAAGGTATTTTAGGTGTCGCATCGCTAAATTAGTCCATGAAGCTATTCCATAACTAACTAGTGATGCGCTCTAATAGCACAAAATAGCGAAGCGAGCGATGCATGTTCCCTGTAATTGCAGCTATTCCATGCATGCTTGGTGTGGCTAGGAACATTTAATGGCTTTTCAAAAAGAAAAATTCTTTACTTTGCTACCTGTTTCTCTTTCGTTTTAGTTTCTTATCTCTCTCCTTACTAATTTTTCTTCTGGAGTTTCTAACGCCCTCAAAGCTCTTGACCGAGCGTTTCTAACGTTTTGTCTCTCTTTCGCAGAATTTGTTTCACTGGGCATCGCTACTTCGTACGGCGGGTAAACAAAACAAAATGTTGCTAAGAAGGTTACCGGGCCTGCGCAAGTGCGCAGGAGAAAATGTGCACACGTACGCCCACGCAAGAACAAAAACAATTCCTAGACCTAACAAAAAAAACAAAAAAAATAACAACAAAAAAATATATATATATATCTATCTCGGACTCATTAATAAGTCAGCTCCGCTCGCTTCGCTGAATTATGATTTCTACTGCTACTAAGGGATATGCCATTCTGTACTTTTTTGCCTGGATTTGTTGGAGTGCTGCTAAGCCACCTATACCAGCTCTTATTTCTCCAGTTTCTGCCGCTTTCACGAATGACGAAGCATGTAATTCCCTTAGTCTAAATAAAACCAAAATGGAAATTGAGGAAGTTTTAAGTAACCAAGTAAATCCATACTTGAATCAGCGTTATGGCAAGCCTCGCAACTGTGGAGGACCTGGCTGGACTGAAGTGGTCGATTTGGATATGTCTAATGACAGTATGGAGTGCCCTGATAGTTTTACTCTGTTTTCTTCTCCAGTCAGGAGCTGTGGGCGTTCAGGAAGTCAAACGAGTGTGACTGCTTCTTTTACAGTTAAGCATTCTTACACAAATATCTGCGGAACAATTGTGGGTATCCAGAAAGGCTCCACAGATGGGTTTGGGCCCACCTTTTTTGATTCAAATCCATTGCAGTATGTTGATGGGACTATCATTTGGCATGGATCTTCTTACAGTCAGGGCCACATTTGGACTTTTGCTGCAGCTTCACAACAACTTACCGCAAACATTAGATTGGGTTGCCCCTGTTCTTACGAGCAGTGGAATTTTAACTTACCAACTTTTGTGGGTTCCAATTATTTCTGCGATTCTGGAAACAGCGGAGCTTTTACACACTCTACTATCTTTTTGGACAATCCTTTATGGGATGGTAAAGGTTGCATTTCTAATAGCACCTGCTGCCAGTTCAATGAACCTCCTGTTTTCTATAGAGAATTAGCACAATCCTCAGAAGACAACCTTCAAATGACTATTGAGCTTAATGCACCTCCCAGTGAAGAAAATATATTCATTACAAGAATACAACTTTACATTTCCCCCTAACTTGAACTTATAATTTTAACAGGATTAAAATAAGAAAAATTTGCTATCTCATATTCGTTTTTGTTCAAAGAGTGTTTATTTAACTGTTGGTAGTTAGCAAAATGTCATGTTATATTATGTGTTTTGATTTTGTATCTATATATACATTTCTGTCAATCAACATTCAGTGTATAGACATTGGAAGACAAAACGCTTGTGAATGAGGATTATTTTCCCATTAATTTTCAATGCAGAGTAAACCTCCTGACCCATTGATTTGTTTAGTACATGCAATGATTTCAATAGTGTATGTTGTTTGCTTTGATCTCTCAGACTATTCCTACATGAAACCATTCTACATTACATCATTTCAACTAAGCATATTCTTGAAACCATGCTGTAAGATAAAATAAAACAATATAGCTATTATATGTAAGTCAGGAATTTCAAGGTTTCAACAAGGAAGTAAGATCAAGTCAATTGTGGTGTGGCAACTGGGGGAGACACAGTAGACTGCCACCAGAGTTGTACAGGACCAAGCTTGTAAGGGCTTCCCACAACCCAAGTCACAGAAGTTAAAGTCTGTCAAAGGATTATGAGATAAAGCACCAAATGTACAACTGAGAAGCTCATGGTCAGTGGCCACAGTATATTAAACCACTGAGCATGAGCATGAAAACCATGAGGCAGGATGTGTGTATGTGTGTGTGAGGCATGAGTCAGCGCAAATATAATTTGATAAAAGGGTGACACATAAACAACATACCTTAGCTACAGTGGGTGATGGATATGGATGATTAAAATCAATAGTTATAACAGTGTTCTGCACTGTGTGTGTGTGTGGTGGGTGGATCCACCACATCAATAGCAATTGTTCTTTTCTCGCTTGAACAATCCCGGTATCCAACTAAATTGGGTTAATTCTAGTTATTTTATTACAAGTCCTAAGAGTTTGTAAGATTACTGTCTTTCCCCTTTATTTTATTTTAAATTTATACCTTCTTGAGGTTTTTAGTTTCTTCAAAATTACAAAATACACATAACACGATATGCCAGCAGGTTTTTTTCCTTCCAACTCACTTTCTGATAAGTTTGGTGACCCTCAGAGTGCGTGTATATGTCATCCATCAGGCTATACTTTTAAGTATCAGTATATAGCTAGTAATTACTCCAGACTTTTTGATCCTTTTCCTTAGTTATGATTGAGTGTGGACATGGTAAAGGGTCTAATCAGAGATACTACACCTGAGTTTAGTATGAGTTATAGTGTGTGCTAAAATGTGCTCAACTTGAAGGAAACTAAATTTATAACCTGACCCCATCATATAGAGTGGGCCAGTAATGTTCTGTTCATGCTAATTTTGTGAGTTTACATCTACTTGTTAATGTGTATGTATTTATCTACTTGTGGCTTAGATCTTTCAAACTATTCCTACAGGAAAACATTCAACACTGTACCCACCAATACATGGCTAATTGCAACAGTGAGAAGCCATGCACGATGTCACCATGCAAAAAGTGTGATATACACTAGTGTATAACAATGATAATCTTCTAGTATACAACTGGAATACTCCTGGTATTCTTCAGGTATACACTATGTGTAAAAATGGCTTATAAGTACCGTAATACGCCATTAGGTATAACAGTAGTATTCTCCAGAAATACACTAGTGTGTACACATGTGTATAACTGATGTATTACATTGTTATTTTGTGTGTATACTTGAATAATAACCACGCAATACACTGGTATTACTCTGCTATACCACTGTGTATTAACTGTGTATTATGCTGGTATTCCTTTGTTATACCACTGTGTATTACATGGTTATTACTTTGCTATACCACTGTGTATTACATGGTTATTACTTTGCTATACCACTGTGTATTACATGGTTATTACTTTGCTATACCACTGTGTATTACATGGTTATTACTTTGTTATACCACTGTGTATTTCGCTGGTATTATTTAGCTACAATACTGTAAAAATAGTTGTAGTAACAAAAATATTATCAAAAATTTGTGAATTACACACAAAAAATTAATAGATTTGTTCAGTTTGAAAATTAGTTCTTTGCTTCTTTAGGTAGGTCCACTTTCAATGGAATTCCAAGGGATCAAAGGACATTTTGTATTTATCCGACATCATTGTAGGTGTGACGTCGGTCCACTTTCTTCGGCAGTATACCTTCACCTCTCAAATTTCTGTAACAAAAATATTATTTGTGGTGCATTATATAGAGCAAGAGTGCAACTACCTTAGTAGCTACATTGACAAAACACACACCCACACACAAAATTTTTTTTTTAATAGCAAGTACCTTGTATCTTGTTTTGACATGCTCTTCATCTTGCACAGATGAATGTATTTCCCTCTCTCCTGTCTCGTGTCCTACGTGCCTATATCATATATACATATAATATCAGTCAATGTAGTTTTAATACTCAAAGAAAGGAATTTTACAGACATCAATGGCCATTTTGTTGAAGAAATTGTTATTGATAATGTTTTATCAGTGACCCTTACCTATAAACAAATCCACTATTGACCCTTACCTTAAACCCCTCTCTCTTACCTATGCACACAACTTTCTTAGCAACCCTTACCCATGAACAATATTTATTGTGACCATTACCTATAAACTTATCTACTCAATTTACCTATTATTAAAAACATCATTTTAATCGAGTTTCACTTGAACTATCAATAAGAATGCCGCTATCTCATGTATATACGTAACCATTATAACAAACTCCTTGTATAGCTCAATGACCCTGTACCTATCAACTCTGTGACTGGGGGAGGAATCTCGGGATGGCCCTATCTCTATATGAAACACTGTCGATCTGTACCCAAAATGCCTCTCCTACTCATGAACATGCCCCCTTAATGATAAATACATCTCTGTGATCAAGCATTCTCAATTATTGACGATTTATACATATAAATACATCTCTCAAATCTTATTCTAAGATACTTAGTATTCCTCACCAGTAAGTGCCATATCTTAGTGATCTTTACCTACATATATGATGTGAACCGATCTTTTTTTAGCAACCTGACTTAAACAGTTTTCCTTATAAATAAACATAGCACTACACTTAGAGATCTTTACCAATGAACACATCTCTTTAAGTGACCCATACCATGTGAACACACCTTACCTATCCTTAGGTGACCTAACCTATGAACACATTTAATGACCCTTACCTATTTTTATGTGACCTACCTTACCTATTTTTATGTGACCAACCTTACCTATTTTTATGTGACCTAGGTGGTGACAAATCTCTTTAAGTAACCCTAACTTGTGAACACATCTTAAACATCCCTTACCCATCATTAGGTGACAATTTACGAACACATCTCTTTAAATAACCTCTACCATATGAACGTGGGTACAGGGAGACTACAGGAATGGGTACAGGGAGACAATAGGAGTGGGTACAGGGAGTCTATAGGAGTAGGTACGGGGAGTCTATAGGAGTTGGTCAGGGAGACGATAGGAGTGGGTACAAGAAGTCTATAGGAGTTGGTACGGGGAGTCTATAGAAGTTGGTACAGGGAGTCTATAGGAGTTGGTACACGGAGTCTATAGGAGAGGGTACAGGTAGACGATAGGAGTGGGTACAGGGAGTCTACAGGAGTTGGTACAGGGAGTCTATAGGAGTCGGTACAGGGAGACGATAGGAGTGGGTACAGGGAGTCTACAGGAGTTGGTACAGGGAGTCTATAGAAGTTGGTACAGGGAGACTATAGGAGTGGGTACAAAAAGTCTAGGAGTGGGTACAGGGAGACTATAGGAGTGGGTAACAAAAAGTCTTAGGCGTGGGTACAGGGAAGACTATAGAAGTGGGTACAGGGAGACTATATGAGTGGGTACAGGAGACGATAGGAGTGGGGGTACAGGGAACGTAGTGGTTTACAGGAGACTATAGGGTGAGTCAGTGAGACTATAGGAGTGGGTACATGAGACTATAGATTGGTCAGGAGACGGATAGGATGGGTACAAAAAGTCTATAGAGTGGGACAGGGAAGACTATAGGATGGGTACAGGGAGACGATAGGAAGTGGGGTACAAAAGTCTATAGGAGTGGGTACAGGGAGACTATAGGAGTGGGTACAGGGAGACTATAGGAGTGGGTACAGGGAGACTATAGGAGTGGGTACAGGGAGACGATAGGAGTGGGTACAAAAAGTCTATAGGAGTGGGTACAGGGAGACTATAGGAGTCGGTACAGGGAGTCTATAGGAGTTGGTACAGGGAGACTATAGGAGTGGGTACAGGGAGACTATAGGAGTGGGTACAGGGAGACTATAGGAGTGGGTACAGGGAGTCTATAGAAGTTGGTACAGGGAGTCTATAGAAGTTGGTACAGGTAGACGATAGGAGTGGCTACAGGGAGTCTATAGGAGTTGGTACAGGGAGTCTATAGGAGTGGGTACAGGGAGACTATAAGAGTGGATACAGGGAGACTATAGCAATGGGTGCAGGGAGACTATAGTAGTCGGTAAAGGGAGACTATAGGAGTGGGTACAAAAGTCTATAGGAGTGGGTACAGGGAGACTATAGGAGTGGGTACAGGTAGTCTATAGGAGTTGGTACAGGGAGTCTATAGAAGTTGGTACAGGGAGTCTATAGAAGTTGGTACAGGTAGACGATAGGAGTGGGTACAGGGAGTCTATAGGAGTTGGTACAGGGAGTCTATAGGAGTGGGTACAGGGAGACTATAAGAGTGGATACAGGGAGACTATAGCAATGGGTGCAGGGAGACTATAGTAGTCGGTAAAGGGAGACTATAGGAGTGGGTACAGGGAGACTATAGGAGTTGGTACAGGGAGACTATAGAAGTTGGTACAGGGAGTCTATAGGAGTGGGTACAGGGAGACTA
>WLWD01001527.1_pt1 | contig 94838 bp, 54 predicted proteins | sample 6712731 | NCBI WGS metagenome assembly WLWD01 (sample SAMN12718690, study PRJNA576275) | sponge metagenome | isolation source: marine sponge | host: Mycale hentscheli | place: New Zealand: South Island, Marlborough, Capsize Point | collected 2014-11-01
ATCTACCTTATAACCACATTTCTACACATGTCTATGTCCTTTGTTGTAAAAGAATAAGAGGAAAAAAAAAGCACTATTGATTTTGATATATGGAATACTTTTATTGAGCAATTATTTAACGTAGTTGACTTTTGAAACAATAAGAGAACGTTTTGAACTCGAAGTCCTTCATCAGAATGTGAGCTGATGCAGGACTTCGATTCTGAAACGTTCTCTTATTGTTTCAAAGTCAACTACATTAAAGAATTGCTCAATAAAAGTGTAAGTATTCTATACAAGCATTCCTCAAAGTAGTAAAGAGCCTATACTGTATAACTACTGATTTTCTTTTAAAATTACGGATAATATTGACTGATTATACTCATTTTCCCTTTATTATTCTCCAAAATACCCTTATTATTCTAGAATTATTCCACTGTGCTAATACATGTCTATTATTCCAGAAAAATGCTATAAACTTTTAACAACACCTCGTTTTGCATGAATAGGATGATGTAACCCAAGTTCAGGTATTCTGTGTTGGTTGGCTTCCTATATCTGATATTGATATGGTGTTCAGTGTTTTTTTTTTTGGTTTAGAGATTCCAGACTTTCTAAGTTTTAGTTATTCATACTAAAAAAATATTTTGAATGCTTAGGTTTGGTTTCCCCCCCCCCCCCCAAATTGTCCCTGACGATTCAGTTAGTTTTTAGTTTTCTTCCATATCAAGTAGAATATTTGGAGTTCGTAAGACTATCAATTGACTTAGTTTTGTTTAATTATGTTGTCTCTCAATTGCTTTAATTATGAGACTCCTTAAAGAAAGTACAGGTAGTTTTCCCAAATAACCTCAAAAATAGCATATTTCTATGAAGTGTTAGGTATTACAAATGAAGTATGATATTTTTATAATAGTTTAGATAATAATTACTTTGATGGCAATAATAATATCATCATTTAAATTCTCCACCCAGTGGGGGTTTGCCAGTCAGACAGATCACCTTGAAACAGGGCAGGCTGCACTTCACTCAACATCGAATACTACTGCATAGCTACTGCCCCTATCTGCTGCTAGGGCAAGCAGCCCTTCAGCTAATCACTAACTGCAATACGTAACTCTGCCCTTGTTCAGATCTTCCTACCTGGACATGTGGTACCTCACTGATTAACCACTATTGGGGGCACTCCACCCTCACTCAACAGCTACTACCCAGGTGGATTTCCTGGAGTCTACTTAGACTTCAGCGTGCAGCGAAAGCAGGTGCGATAAGAGTATACAGGGCTCATCAGTCCTGGTTTACTGAAGCTGTTCCCATTCGGGTTACCTGAGATGGTGGCTGGAGTCATCCAGGTACTAGGCACTGACCAAGGCTTCAAAAGTCAGTGGCACCACTCCCTTCTCCAAGGACTACATCACAAGCCTGTGAGAGGGAGAAGGTTGGGGGTCAAGGGTAGTTCAGCATTGCTCATGTCATAACTCTCAGTTCTCACCGTGTGTGCTTGTCTGTACTTACTTTCACAGGTGCACATGCAGCCTACTACCATTGGCAAGAGAGTTGTCAACCCTCTTTCCTAACCTATCACTTCTAACCTTGGGGGTCTCCGGTGATGCAGGACAATTAACACTAATTGCCACTGACATGCCGAGTCTCTCACCCCCAAGGCCACACAGGAGGAATGGGTCCAAGGTCATACTGCTGCCTCACTCAAGAAGCATGAATGCACATGACCACGGGCTCACATCAGCTCAGACTGCCAAGTGTAGTTTAGGACATCAGGTAACCATACCAATTAGGTGAATTGTAGTTAACAAGAATCTTAGAAAAGGAAGTCCCTTCTCAAAGGGCGGCACGTTCAAGCCTCACATTACTTATCAACGTTATCCACTTCTCACCTATTCACTACATATCTCTGCTCACATCACACCTGCTAGTCACCCCCTCCTGCAGCTAAATAAACTTATCCATTGACAGTCAGTCATCCCTACCCTCCATTTATTCTGTATCATTATGTGATTTATTTAATTTGTGGAACAGTTACAGTGCAACCAAGAGTAGTAGAATTTTGTTATTCTTGTCCATTTCTGAATGTTTTGTTATTCGCTTACAAAGTAGAGGTTCTACTGGTTCCAAACTTGGTACAGACACGAAGGCATCTCTACTCATCACAAACCATGGAGTTGTAAAGGTAGTAGGCAGATCTTAATTACCCACGCAGAGATAAGAGCTGCTAGGCAGCCTGTGGTAAATTCGCGTGGTTACTGTAGTGTAACAAATTGGCGGTAACAGCTGTTTATTCAATAAAGAAGCTAGTTAGGAAGCCATTTAGCAGCCATCATGGGCAGGAGGCCTACAAGAGGTACTATATTAGCTAATCAGGTTCCACAATTTATTCTTTGTTATTCTTGTGCTGAGAATTATCGAACAAAATGTACCAGGTGTCAACACCAATGCTCCTGAGGTACAGAGTTTCCTTTTGCCTGAGCCAACAATACACTCAGTGGAAGCTGGAACTGGTAATAAATGCAATATAACATGAAACTGAAACAATCAACACACAAATCAGTCCTGAAAAAGAAATAAATATTAAAAAAAACACAATAAATATATAGGTCCTATTAGTATGGACGTCACTGCTGTGGACTCTCATCCAGTCAGGAACCCTGATCCAGCTAGTGACATCACTCGTCCAGTCAGTGATGGGAGTCCTAGTCCAGTCTGGAGTACCCCTGCACTCAGCTTGGCAGTTCCCAGCACCGAGCCGGAAGGTATAACTAGGGAAATTAGCCGAGAAATGATCAATACCAATTAATGGATAATTTCAATAGTGTATGTACATTGTAATTTGGTATTATGTACTTAGGTACTATAGATTATAGGGTGCTAATTTTAGAGTTCAAATTTTTTGAATTTCCTATGATTAAAAATACTTTGGTAGAGATTGTCAACTTAATGAAGAGTCCAGGTAAAATTATATGTTAAGATTTTTTTCCTATCCGATAAAATTATAAACATTGCGGCATAAACAGCTTGTATTTATATTACCAGAATTGATTGTGATTGATATATACTACTTACATAGTGGATTGCCATATGTACTCTAGATTATATTTGGCAAGGATATTGGTAAGGCCATACCTACTTGATTTTATGTTTCGCGGGCAAACTGACCCTTAAAATAGGGTCAGGTAGGCAGGCTTAAAAATGAAAATGACAGTAACGTGATGTAGTTACTGATTGATTTAAAGCAACAAAACAAATTATCATTTAAAAAACTCGAGAAAATAATGAATACTAAACAAAAGCGACTTCTAGAATGTCTGTCTTGCTTAGCCATATTGTTATGCAGTCTAGGGGCAGGTCTTTTGCCATTGGATCGGCATAAAAAACAAGGGGCGAACTGACTTAGCAATAATTGATAGGTCAGAGGTCTTTTTTTTTTAAATCGAAAATTTAGGGTTGGTCGGGCCGCGAAACAAAATCAAATTGGTATGACCTAATCAATAAGTTAATAACAAATAAACTTATACAGTATGTAGTGGCAAAATAAAGATATGACTTTGAGTTATTTACACAAGTATATTAAAAATCACCAATTTACTCAATTAAAAACATCAAAGTCACGGCATTACGGGTTTTTTAATTACATAAAAATAATTTCTTTCTACAATTATTTTGAAAAAAATGTGCAATTTAAAAAAAAAATCAGGTTATGCATGTGAGGAAGAAACTAACCTCCTCAGTGAGGATTGGGACATAGACGAGGAATCCGGCAGCACAGTCTTAGATGACATTATGGACAGAGTGTCCACTGTTGCTGAGGAACTCGGAGTGCCACTTGAGTCTGACTCCCTCAGATCATGCGTATCCAGTGGGGCAGTGCACTTTCAGCATGCCGACAAACTTTGTATGCATGAGTCACGTTGCTCATGGCATCAGTGGTACCCAGTGATTTCTTTTTTAATCTGCGGCCACCTGCATGCAGATTATAACCGACTCAGTGGCCTATTACGACTACCTTCCTGTTCAAGTACCCAGTGGGGTAGGATGGTAAAGAGGCTAGAGGAGCATGTTACTCACCTTGCGGAGTGGTCCTGTGGTCAGGTAAGACGAGAAATCGCTGACCGCGGAGATGCAGACCAGTGGATGGCATCGCTTGATGGTTTCTACCTGACCCGGGGCCACTACTCCAACAACTCCAACAACAGGTTGGGCTACCATTATGTAATCATCCAGGTAGTGGTATAGGTGAGTAATGCCTGACTGAACTAAGTGCCAGTGAAGGGCCTCTGCAACTGCATTAAAAATCTTAGGAGATGACCTCAGGCCAAACGGGAGCATGGGATCAACATAAATCGCACCCTCCCACCGCATACCCTGCAGGACGCAGTCCTGTGGGTGAACTGGTATTAAGCGATAGGCAGATTCAATATCCACCTTGGCTAGTAGAGCTCCTGCGCCCAATGACACAGCACATGCCGCAACTTCATCCACCGTCGTGTATTCCAGAGAACAGATGTCTGAGTCAATGCCATCATGAACACTCTGGCCCGGAGGAAATGACAGATCAGTGATGAGGCGATATTTGCCTGTGTTGTGACCTTTGGAAATCACTCCAAACCGGTTAATTTGGAGCTGTGGTAGGTGTGTTGCTGGCTTAAAAGGACCAAGCATACGACCCAGCCGACACTCTCTATCTAAGTATTCCGTTACGATATCAGGGTGTTCCATGGCTGACTTCATGTTAGCCTGAGCTGGCTTCAGTGCTGAGCAAGGCCGATATCCTATTCTAAAACCCTCCCGATACCCGGCGCACGTAGCGGGAGTAAGCCTTGTCTGGGTGACCAATTTCCCACTCCGCCAACTTAAGTGGTGTTGAGACGACCATGAGTGCCTGGCAGTGATGGTCATGACTTGGTCGGCAGAAGTCCAGACACAGCAGATCGGAAGTGTCTCGGTGTAGTGAGGACCAGCCTGCAAATGAGCAGGTGGAAATAGTTATTTTACAGCTGGCTGTTAAGCCATCACACCATATACCATGGTGGAGCCCCTACTAATATACCTTTAACTACCAACCCCACCCCTAACTACCTGCTACTGCGACTACTGCTATAAACCCCCGATCCCAATGATTAATAAATACCAGACCAGAAGAGATATCTTTATTGATATATATACGCACATGTATACTAGCTTGGGACAGTACAGTTATGCTATAAGAAGTCAGCGACGACCGAATGGTGGGAGAGGAGAGCGGCTCCTGTGACCTCTACCAGAGGACTGTCTCTTACGTGGACACGCGTTGGAAGCCATTGCCTCACTTGTTGGGAAGAAAAATCAACTTTAGTGAGATCTCCAAAAATACGCGGAATGTAGCGGTTTTGACGTCGTTAAGGCTTGTGGAGGACTTGAGTTTCCCCGCAGGTGGGGACTCCCCATTGAAAGCAGTTGACTAACAGCCTTAAGGATCGTCATAAAGCGAGAAATATATATATGAAAAGGACAGTAGTGAACCCTCACTATTTATTTATTTTATTTCTATGTTTATTTCTGTTACTTTAATGTTATGTGTATCTTAGCTAAGTTTAAGCTACTGAGGCATACCACGTAGCTCATCTGCCTTTAAAGTTTATTATAGACGTGACCACTGTCATGCATAAATTCCCCAGTATCGCACTTCCCATAATATATTGCAATTGTGTGCAGTTTGGACCAGTGAGAGTGGACTTATCTAAGCTTGGGTTAATGATGGATCTCACTAAACATGCTTGATTGAGTTAGGAACAGTCACTACATTCTAAATTAGTTAGATGCTGCACAGCCGTCGTGAACTCCGTTTTTAGGGTCCTTCATAGTCAGGTGGCTTAGTGAAATTATCGTTACAGAGCAAACAAAAGCATGGAATTTTGCATGAAGATATCTTATAACCTGTTAAGTAATAATAGGCTAGGAGCCCACCTCAAAATTTTAGCGTTCACGCCCAAGAACAAAATGGCTGCCATTATTTATTAGTCATGTCAAGTAATTTTACAAACTGAGAAAGTTGGATGCAAGATTGATTATTAAATGTCAAAATGATTAGATAGTGGTGATAAGTGACTATGATGATCATTTAGGTACTAACAGAGTCATTACACTTGCATTTGCAAAGTGGTGAGCATTGAAGATTGGATCTGACACACTTGCATCTGGTACAGTCTCCTTTGCAGGAGCATTTTACAAGTTCGCTACATGCTCTGGAAACTTCTGGGATTGTAATCCACATTGGGATCCACAGTCCTGATGCAGAATCCTTGGTCCATGAAAATTCCTGTGGTGATGGAATTATTTGCTGAGTTTGCATACAGGTAGTCCAAATTCCAGCTTGGTACAATGCCCTCTGAGTATGCTGAAGTAGAGCATCCTGTGTGGGTGGTATTCTGTCTACAGATCTAGACTTTCGGCAGAACAGTTCTTCCCTTGCGTCATTGACTGAGGTCAAGGGGCTGGTTTTGTCATACATTATAACAGTAAATCTCTCAATTCTTTGAAAATGAACGCAGTGTATGCTTAGGTGTTCAAAAGTATGACAGGCAAGGTATTGGAATGTATCCGTGACATCTCCGTAGGCCTGCCAGGCTTGCCATGCAGTTTTTTTGCCCTTTCCCTTGAAGGATGACGTAGTGTCACAGCCGGTCAGTGCATGAAATACTGGTAGACCTCGGGATCCTGGCTCTCCGAGGACTGAACAGATGGAGTTTATATAGTAATAGCAGTAGTTCCTTCCCATCCCGAAGGCAACCCAGATGTCTGCTTGAGGTTGAATCTCAGTAAGTTCATGAAAAGCACCAACAAGGATTGTGACAACATCTGTGTCTACACTGCGTACTTTTATGGACTTCATACCATTTTGCAGTACATATGAAATGTGCACAACAACAATTGTGTCAGCTTCCTCATGGTTGCAGTCTGCCATCTGGTAACTAGAGCCTTTGCACAGAACTGACTTTCCTGATGTGACAAATACACTCTTACTAGGTGGAAAATCATACTCAGCAACCTTGGTTGAAAGAAAAGAAAACAGTTCCTCTTTGTTCTTTGAGTCACGAAGGAAATCAGTCCAGTTTCCAGGGAGTTTAGTTGAGCCAGATACTTTCATTCGTACACCTTTCCCTCTTTTGTTCCTAGTCGATTCTTTTAAACTATCTGAAAGATATGTATCCCACACAAGATCCAACCGTGTTGTATTTTCTAGCTGTTTCACTAAGTGAGGTATAAACAACTTATCTGCATATTCATTGAAGCAGCCAACTCCAGAGGTTGGTAAGCTATGGACAGTGACAGGACCATCCAGCACTATGCAGTCAAACGTGGTAGGTGGCTCATTCTCTCCAGGTTGCTGAATACATTGCAGCAATTCAGATTTGGCACTTGGTAAGTTGAGGTTACCTAGATCTGACAGAGATGGTGGGAAAAACTGCATCTCATGAGCAAAAAACTCTTTTAGGTCACCATCACGGCTTTGCATCGATATATACAACTGTCCAAAAAGAGCCACATTGCTTTCAAGAAGCTTCACCTTTTTGTTCTGCTTTGATGTTGCTTTAGGTAGAGGTCGCTTCAAGATAGGAAGATAATTTTTCTTGATTGGGGTATGGATTGAGCAGGAGCAATCTTCAAGTACATTAGTATAGTACTCTTTGTACTGTTTGGTGCCAGTATCTTCCAAGGAGTATAGAGCAACCATCACAGATTGATGTGCACAATCACGACTATCAAGAGTGATCAGCTCTGGAAAATCATCTAGAAAAGGGTTGCCCATTCTCTGTATGGTTTTGTAGAGGTTACTAACCTGCACATGAAATTTCTTCTGTGCTGCAAATCCTTCTTCGTGATGTTGAAAATTCTGGAAGTGTTCTGAGTCACCATTATCAGGAAAATACTCATCCTCAAATTGTTGCTTCAGTCTGACCAGTTCTGGCCCTGTTAGCATCCAGCACCTTAAGGCAACCGGATTTTCAGTAAGACCTATGCAACTACCAGAGCCTTTCACATAGGCAATATTTTCTTGCTCGTGAGCTTGATCTACTGGTATTGTAGAAAATCTGTTGTTAGTCTTTGAAACAACCCAATGACATCTTTTTTCAAACTCATCCTTGATGTACTCTGGTAATGTTCTCATGTCTCGATGTGAACAGGTAGCCACCTTGAGTAGTTTATATAGTCCAGGGCAAAAAATAATGGTACAAGTTTCTCTAAAACTTCCACATACAAAGGAAAGTTACTCTCTCTGTGGGCACGGACAAATATAAGAATAAGGGATTCATTATTTAAAAGAGATTTTTTAAGCAGCTGCATTTGGTAAAGTGTGAAGGTTTCATAGTTTCGGTTTTTTAAATGGCGGCCATTTTGTTCTAGGTGATAATCATCTTGGGCTCCTAGGCTAAAATCAATCAGTATGTTGTAAAGTATCATGAAAAAAAATTTGGTGCTTTTGTCCGCTTCGTAACAATAATGTCAAAAAGCTACACTAAGCTACCTGACTATCAGGCCCTAAGTAGTGCCCTCGCTGCGCTCGGGACACTAGCTACAACCTAGGGCCTTCGGGACCCTAAAATCGGTAGGTCCCTCTGAGGCAGCGCCTAACTATTATGCATGAACGATCGCTATATTCAAAATTCGTCTGGTGCGCTTCACTAACGGCTGCCTCTAGATTAAGTCGTCGCGAACTACCGTGTTTAGGTCCCCCTCGGGGCCCAGGTGTATACAACACTCGCTGCGCTCTGGACGCTACAGCTTTAAGACCACTCTTGCAGCTCGTCTAGGCAGGATGAGACGAGATTTAGGTATTACACCAAATCCACATTCATTTCGGAAGTGAATGAGGTTTTATGGTGACTCAGCACCGTCGCGTCGTGGGTGGAAGTCAATCGGGCGGTATAAAAAGGAGTTGGGTGGGTTGGTGAGGGTAGGGTGCCTCTGGCTATTCTTACTGTCTTAGCTACTGGACATTCATGGGGGAATTAAATGGTCCCATCAGAGCTTTAGTGCTCTGCCCAAACCAATGTGAAGTTCTAATTGAACCTAGCAAAGAAATGGAGCATAGGCTTGTTTGTCCTGATGAAGTCCTTGCGTGTAAGTATTTGAGTATTGGTTGTACTGATACGTTTAAAAGAGCAGATGAAGAAAGTCATTATGAAAATTGCAGCATTCTGCACAATGAAATGGCAACCAAACTAAGTCAGAGCATATTCCAGGATCTGGACATGACAAGAAAGAATATACGTGCAGATTTGGAAATGGAACAAAAGAAATTAATGGAACAAAATGAGATGATTAGACAACTACGAGAAGACTTGAGAGTAAAATTGAACGAAAAGGAAGAATTGATTAATAAACTAAGTGAAAATTTTGATAAAGAGAAGGAAAGATCTGACAAACAAGATGAAACAATAAGAAAACTGGAACAAGAAAATAAGCAGTGCAAGGAAGACATTAAACGATTAAATGAACGCATTCAACAGTTACAAATCAGACTTTCCGAACATGAGAAGAAACGGGCTCAAAAGAATACATACATACCCTTCAGCTTGAATGATTATACTGGAAGAAAACGTACCCCCAGACTATGGAGTGAAAATTTTACTTCCAAAGGATATCGTTTTTGCATTCAAATCCATGCCAATGGCTTCTCAGAATCTCGCAATAAAGCAATTAGTGTGGGAGTAGTAGCTTTGAAAGGAGATGATGATGCAACTGTAAAATGGCCATTGGAAGCTTCTCTTGTTCTCACCTTATGCAAGGCTTTGCCAGAAGGGGAGGACAAGACTGTCATTGAATCTGTGACTTGGCAGAGACCAGAAGAAGCTGAAGTAAAGGATCCTGAGTGCTTCACATATTTTACCCCAGAGCCTCTCAGTCAATACCCACATGCTTTCATTCCACATTCAAAAGTCAAGTCATTTCTCAACAATGACAAGCTTGAGTTCAAATTATCTGTGTCCCCTAATCATTAACCAGTATTGCTATTTAATATAATCCTGTTTGAAAACTTTTTTTACATTTGTGTGATAAATGTAGCCATACTGTATTTTTTTTTTTTAATGAACATCTATGATAGAAATAGCTAAAAGTTTGTGACAGATATCATTTCTGTATTAAATATCTATTGGAGTGCTATACCACAAATGTTGGAATATTATAGGAATATTATAATACATTCATAATTTGAGCATTTACATGTACTTTTGAGCTAAAAGAAGCGCTTACTTACAGTAACTAAGCAGCTAAACAAAGAATAGATTTGTTTACAATACAATCAGAATGCACTGAATTCTATTAGCAGCTATGTACTTTTTTGAAGCACAAGTAGTCTCTGGCAGCACAAGTGAAATTAACTGCCTTTGCCTTTTGAGGGCACATTATAGTCATTATATTCTCTGTGACACCATGCATAGCATGTAGAAAATATGCAGACAAAAAAAGAAATAAAACAAACTCGAACTTCTCAGTTTTTATAATTCTAATTAATGCAGCATTGCTAATAGTATAAACTGGCTACACATAGCTGGCTCGTTTTCAATATTAAATGGTAATTAATTAAGATTAAGATACCTTAGCTGAAGGAGCATCACATACCATTTAATATTACATCATTTTAAGAGTGAGATGTTTAGGCAATGAATTATTATTTATTACTGTATTGCGAACATATACAGAGTGTCTTTTGCATGAGCAAACATCAACCTATATATGAAGTGTGTTGCTCATGCTCACAAAACTTAAAAATGGCATGATTCACAAATAATGAGTTTAATGGGTTTCCATTAGCTAATGCAAAATGAATTAAGTTACTTGTTTGTCATGACAATGTTCTTTGTTGTGGAGTGCCACTGCTGTTGAGATGGTGGTACTCCACATCAGAATGCAAAAATGAATTAAGTTACTTGTTTGTCATGACAATGTTTTTTGTTGTGGAGTGTCACTGCAGTTGAGATGGTAGTACTCCACAGGGGGGCACTACTGATTTTCTTTTATAATTATATTTATGGGTTATATGAACCCATGGGTTATTATATAGTTTTCCCTTTATTTTTCTTTTAAATACTTATATTATTCCACAATGTTATTTCATGTCTATTGTTCCAGAAAAAATACTAGCATAATCTTGCAGGGCCTAGAGTACATGTGGTAGGGAAGATTACACTGGAGTCTTTCCCACAGCTGGTGTGTATTAATTACACTTCTCCATGATGAAAGTCCATGGGAAAGATTGAAGGGCCACAATCAACAAACACCCTTTAGCTATATTACGGTAATTTTGGAGTTGAATTACTGTTGACATGACAATATTTGAAGTACCAAATACAAAGTGCCAGCAAAGGAACTTGATCTTAGGATTACCTCATAACATTTGAGCTAACTTGACAAACTTCACAAGGTTATAGGAAACAAATTCTACAAAAACACAGCACATAATATTAATACTTTGCCAATAGCAATGTTAAGTCGTTGGTAGTAGGGATTAGCATTAAAAGTTGCAATGCTTTAAAGGGAAGCAACCAAAATTCTTCAATTTAGAGGTTTTCGGAGTATGAAAATAGTGACATGGTTTCGCTGTCACAAGATATACTTATACAGTTACTGAAACACTCTTTTTACATGTACATGAAAATTACCTCTATAGCTAATGCCATTGTAGGAGTCTTACTATTTAATTTTGGTCTTCTTTTATTAAAATCTTCTTCTCTGTGGAATAGGAGTCAATAAATTATTCTAGCATATTTTAGGAACACTGAAGCATTATGAGCATTTTAGGTGTACTAAAGCATTTTTCTAGCATTTTAGGTGAACTTTAGAAATTACACATAATAGTGCAGTTTAGTGTATCAGTGTAGGTGTGACTGTATGGGTCAGTGATGTGAGCTTCATCAAGCAGCTTGATAGAACAACTCGCAACCATTAACTATTCTATGTCAGCAGTTGGTGAAAAATGTCTGACTGTGTGTTGTACTGCTCCATACATGAAATCAATCAAACAAGTAAATGAGAAAAAGCTAGTAGCTATAGCATTCTTCTACAGCTGAAGTGCAAATTGTTGTGTTTTTTTACTGGAAAACCCTATTTTTCAGAATAGCAAACCTCCGCAATGGAAGATTGTAATAAAACTTCAATTACGATCCAATACAATTCCAGACATCAAGCGATAAAAATTATTTGTGTACTTTCATTTAAGAAGTTGAGAATTTTATGTTGAATTTCAAGCATTTTAGGCAGAATCCAAAGCATTAGCTATGGGCTGATTTATGAGAAATGGGGAATAGCACTAGCTATAGGGAAAATTTGAAGAATAATTTATTGATCCCTATGTAGGGGTTTCATTATAGACTATAAGTACATGTGTATGCTATCGTTATTATAGCTAACTGCAAACGTGAGTGCCACTTCAGTAACTGGTCCCAGGTAACCAGATACCTACTCTCAATATCACAATGACAGTCTGTGTGCCTTAGCACCTACTCCCAAGCCTTCACTGAGCAGGCCAAGGCAATAATGCAGTTTGCCTCCAAGATGACTATTTGGCTGCCTCAGCTCAGACTGTGGGAGAGAGTGGTTAGACTTGGGAGGATCAGAGATGATGACCATTTACCCAGCAGAGGAGAGGCGTAGCCTGGGCTGACACATTGTTAGTAGATCAAGTTTCATAGATGGTGTGACAGCTTTACAGCCAACTGTAAAATTATCTAGTCACTGTTCCATTGCAGGCCGGCACTCACTGTACACATAATACAGCGGACCTGGAGTTTGCCATAGTCAAGGATCTGAACACAGAATTCCATACCTGGCTAATTCAAGAAATATAAGATTAGTGACCAATGTTCCATTACAGCTGCTTAGATTATAAGCACAGATTTGGTGAGCTAGTTAAATTAGGTCAGCTTATAAGAATGTTGGAATGTAGCTGTATACTGAAGTCCAACTTATACTTTGCTTAATGTTATTTTGGTGAATTTATGTGGAATACTATTTGTTTTCCTCCGATATGATTTTGCAGCTGCACTGAGTTTCATGTTATCAACTATATGTATTGTGTTTTCTTCCCCAAAGCAAACCAAAGTTGTTGTTGTTGTTGTTTTTTGTATTTATAACTTAAACACACTGTACGTATAATTAATTATGTTTACTCGAGTCCTTCTGCTCCCAAACAAATATAACATACTAATTAACTTTAACACACTGTACGTATAATTAATTATGTTTACTCAAGTCCTTCTGCTCCCAAACAAATATAACATACTAATAAACTTTAGCTCATGAGATAGCTAACTACAGCTGTTGATGTTTGTTTCAACATGTGTTTTTGGTAGTCAACGTCCACTTGCGTCCACACATCACCAGGAAGCAAAACACCAGGTTACAAATAATAGGTATAGTTAAAATTTTTTGATTACATTATACAGTGGCGTAAGAAGGGTGAGGGCTCCGAGACTAGAACCCCCCATAATTTTGGGGCACAATCTAACGAGGTGATTTCTCACATGAACAATTTTAAACCACAAAAAAACATGCCCTTGAGCCCCTCCATATTAAAACATCATCCTACACCACTGCTATAGTTAATGTCTTTAAACTTTAAATATATATTTGAAACAACTACATTGATTAGCTTATTTAGCATAGCATTGTTTAATTCTTAGATTAAGGTTTTGGTCAGTCACCTTTGATGTGACTGTTAATGTGGTTGTTTTGTGAGAATATTATATTATAAAAAATCATGCGCCACATGGCAATATCTGTCACTAATTTTCAGTTGTTACTTTTTAATTGTATAAGCAATTTACTCCTGAGATTGCGGAAGTCCCTTGATTAGTTAGTCCAGGAAGGCTAGCTGATAATAACTACAGTGTTTTTATGTAGCCAGAATGAGGATTCAAGGGTAGTAGCAGGTGTGTAGCCATCACCAACAAAGTGGTCAGGTTGAATTTGCTGATTTAGCATAATTAAATTGTAGAATTTAGTTGTTATTACTATTTTATATAATATTATCATGATACTATGTTGCATGTTAATTGTACTTGCTTAAATCAAATAATGATGACACTATCAAATCATGAAATAGAATTAAGTAACTTGCAAAGTATACCTTCACAAACATATAGCTATAATATATATAGCTATATGGACAATAAATTGTTATAATTTTTATAATTATATGGGTGGTGGTGTAAAATAATCAAGTAATTCAGCCTGGTCATTGTGTACTTTGTGAATATTACTTGATGTACTGAACCTTTTAATTGTGGCAGTAGTAGAGAAAGTTGTACAAGCATCAAAGCTCTTGCAGCAGCATCTTCAAGCATTTTTTGGTGTGATGGTTATGCAAGTCTGATGTGTTCACTGATTATCAGTTGCAGGGGATTGAAAAAAATAATAGCTAATTTCTAATTCCAATAATTGCAAACTACCGCGTATAGTCTCAGCACAGCATTTATCAACTTACCGAAAAACTTTTCTTTATTATTTGAAGTGTAAATGCTGGTTTGACTTTCCCGAAGATCAGGAGGTTTGCACTCTTACTTTTTACTTTTGTAAGGCTGATTTCTTGGCTATTACACTGCTAACCAACTGTAGGGAAACATTACGGTTGTCATAAAAAAGGTAAGAATCAATAATTAGTTGACAAAGCCCCACCCCTCACTTCCCCGTTGCTAAAAAAAAATTCTTACACTTAGCTAAATTGATGATATCCACAGTGTTCAGATTGCTACCTCAACACAGGATAATGTAGATAGAGGCCTGACAAATGCTAAAGTCATTTATGTGTAAATGGCATTTAAACTGAATTAAACCACTTTCAGCTGGATGAAATATTAAACCTTCAGCAACTATTGTTCGATTCTGTGAGTCTATCCCACTGCATGCATTATTCTGATCGTTACCTTGACAAAAAGTGTTACACAGTATCAGTGTGATTTGCTTTAACACGTTGTTTCAATTGGTTGCAATTTCTTCCTTTCAAAGCAATCTCAGTTCCTCCTCCTCCCCACCCACCTCCCATAGTAAGATATTTCACTATTGGGCTGTATTTTCAAATTCTTCTGGCTTGCGAAAACAAATTAGGGCCAGCTAGTGAAAAATCTGGCCATTTCACACTAAACTCAAAATTATCATATAGCTGTAGCCTGAATGTTAGCCCGTTGCAACGTTCATATGTATTAGCTGGAGTATACATTTAGCCTAACATAAATTGGCAAACCATTGATGTGAACTTAGCAAAAGAACATTTTTTGATCGTGTTAGCAAGCTATGTATGGTTACATGTGCAATATATGACACACTAAAGTAATAAGTGATGTATATCATTATCACCCTGAGCAATCAACAGGTTACTCTGTAGTTCACTACTTAAACTTAGCTAATCGGCATGAGAGTAGCAATTGCTATAATTCTATGCATTATGCCATATATGGCTGTCAGCTACTACTCTAAGTTGTAATTGCTATATCCCAAGTGACTTGAATGAATATTAGCTAGCCACTTCCAAAAAAGAAGAAATTTGATTGCTTCATCTTTTAGGTAGGATGGAAAAGCTATTAATTGAAATTTGTCTGTCCTACACAACTTATAGCTATAATGATTAAGTTTTATGCACTTATTAGCTGTTGCTGCTAGCTATTACAAATGGTGAGTGGTCAGCTGTGGCCAGGTTTCATCATGGATGGTGGCCAGAGTCCTTTAAATATCAATTAGCTTCTCATTGTGCAGTTCAACGAGAGAAATATCATGGTCAGCATCCATTGATGAGACCTGGCCACAGCTGACCACTCACCATTTGTAATAGCTAGCAGCAACAGATAATGAGTGCATAAAATATGGCTATCATCTACTACTCTAAGTTGTAATTGCTATATTCCAAGTGACTTGAATGAACATTAGCTAGCTACTTCCAAACAAGAATAAATGCAAAAAAAAAAAAAAAAATTTTTACTTTGTTAATTGTGCTTCCTCAATGGATTTGATTGCTTCATCTTTTAGGTAGGTTGGAAAAGCTATTAATTGAAATTTGTCTGTTCAAATGTCTTGTTCAATGACTGGGCTGTAACAACTCAATTATACCTAATCTCAATTGAGTTCCATATACTATTTCAAAACACAGACACTTGTGTTTAGAATAATTTTTTTAGTGGGATAACTAATTGGCATTCAGTTGTGAGATCCGATATCGTTTTTTTTTTGTTTTAATGAACATTACAAACTTCTTTAAAAATAACTAGAAAATGCTCGTGTAGCATTGGTTGGGCGAGCGAGCGAAGTTCTGGAATGCGCGCGCGCGTTTAAACGACGACGTGACGTATTCAGGATTTCCAAGACTACATCTTAGAGTTGCTCGCTCGCTTCACTCGCTCGCCAAATACATGTCACCAACTTATCTCATACATTGTGAATTACAAACAATATGACCAACAATGCATTTATGATTCAACTAGAAGTTCAAAATTCAGTTTGTCTTGTTCAAGAAATGCTAGAAGCTTTTTATGTGCAATGAAGGCATTTGTAATTGATTAATTAGGCGGCAATCAGTATGACTCTGGGGACTGAGTTACACTTTTTTATAGTCTTGTGCGGGAAGCATCCTTAATACCTGGCTAACTTATTGCATTTCCGGACAATTAACGGAGCACATTGCTGCGTGTTTGTATAGCCACGTGGAAGACCTCAGTCAAATATTGTAACACTTTTTGTGGCAACTTCTATTTTTATCTACTAAATTCCAAGTATAACAAATTGATTACTCAATAAATAAAAAATCTAGCTGCAAATGTTTGCCTGTGATGAGACTTAGAGGGCACACAATCGATGGGAAATTTGAAGTGGATATACTAAATGGTAACTTTAAAGTGGGACACAAAAGCACTAGAGACTGTTTCAGTAGTGTTACTGACCATCATAATATGAAATAGTAAAATCAAACATTCAGCTAGTGTAAGTGTAAACTGCAGGGTCTCGAGTATCATCTACTAGTTTACTTCACTAACTTACCCAAACAACCCGTTACTAACAATTAGGAAAGAATAAAGAGATAATGCAACTCTGGGGCCCTGGAGTGATCATCGTTGATCTATAAGAAAACCATATGTTGTAGTAAATTATCTGAAATGGACAGAGTAACTATATATTCGGTGACCACTGGATGGGCCAGAAGATAAATCCTCTTGTGTCTTCGCATATAGTCTCAGCACAGCCATTTATCAACTTACCGAAAAAACTTTTCTTTATTATTTGAAGTGTAAAGGCTGGTTTGACTTTCCCAGAAGATCAGGGGGTTTGCACTCTTACTTTTTACTTTTGTAAGGCTGATTTCTTGGCTTACACTGCTAACCAACTGTACAGAAACATTAAAAAATGTTAACGGTAGTCATGAAAACGGAAAGAATCAATTAGTTGACAAAGCCCCACCCCTCACTTCCCCACTGCTAAAAAAAATTTCTTACACTTAGCTAAATTGATGATATCCACAGTGTTCAGATTGCTATCTCAACACAGGATAAGTATCAATGTGATTTGCTTTAACACGTTGTTTCAATTGGTTGCAATTTCTTCCTTTCACAAAGAAACCAATCTCTGTTCCTCCTCCTCCCCACCCACCTCCCATAGTAAGATCTTTCACTATAGGGCTGTATTTTCAAATTCTTCTGGCTTGTGAAAACAAATTAGCCAGCTAGTGAAAAATCTGGCCATTTCACACTAAACTCAAAATTATCATTATAGCTATAGCTCCTGAATGTTAGCCCGTTGCAACGGTTCATATGTATTAGCTGGAGTATACATTTAGCCCAACATAAATTGGCAAACCATTGATGTGAACTTAGCTAAAGAACATTTTTTGATTGTGTTAGTACATGTGCAATATGACACACTAAAGTAATAAGTGATGTATATCATATCACCCTGAGCAATCAACAGGTCACTCTGTATATAGTTCACTACTTAAACTTAGCTATCGGCATGAGAGTAGCAATTGCTATATTCTATGCATTATGCCATATATGGCTATCATCTACTACTCTAAGTTGTAATTGCTATATCCCAAGTGACTTGAATGAACATTAGCTAGCTACTTCCAAAAAAGAAGAAATGAAGAAAAAAAAATTTTTTTGACTTTGTTAATTGTGCTTCCTCAATGGATTTGATTGCTTCATCTTTTAGGTAGGTTGGAAAGCTATTAATTGAAATTTGTCTGTCTCCTACACAACTTATAGCTATTATGATTAAGTTTTATGCACTTATTAGCTGTTGCTGCTAGCTATTACAAATGGTGAGTGGTCAGCTGTGGCCAGGATTCATCATGGATGGTGGCCAGAGTCCTTTAAATATCAATTAGCTTCTCATTGTGCAGTTCAACAAGAGAAATGTCATGGTCAGCATCCATTGATGAGAAATCATCAGCAAGCAGTCCCACGCAAACCCTGCTCCACATGCAAGAGCTTACGTACATGAAAGAGCTTTACGAGCAGTAGAAGGAGTAATGATTGATTTTTGTGAACTTACTAGATGTTACTGCTATTACAAGTGATCAGTTGGTCTGAGATACCATCTTATAATTATCACAATGTTTGTGATATAGCTAAAATATCAGTATCTGACTCTATATATTTCACTAAATACCTCTAACTACATTTGATTGAGACTGTATACATAGTGGATGATAGAAGTTAGATATGCTACCGAACAAAACTATCGATGTGAGTGGTTCTGACTTCTGTTCGGCCATGAGAATGAAATGGCTATCTTCAGATGTAGGGTTATTACATATTAATACAAGATGAAAAATTTGTTTTTAAAAAATCTGAGTTTTCAAAGGCTCAGGGAAGACTTAATGCAGCACGCACACTTTGTGAACTTCATCTGTCCAAAACTAACAAACTGCTTTGTTGTATATCTTAAAGCTACCCATGCACCCTTTGCAATTTGTTGAAAGTAAGAAAACAAGCAACTGTAGGTTTGGTACACAATTCAATACTGAATGACTTACTTTATGATTTAGTTGTGTTTATTACAGCCACAATGCATGAGCTGTAATAATTTGTAAGGGCGAAACCCAACCTGGTTTTAATGATTCTACCAAGCATAGACAAAGTCAAGATTAAAAACAAATAAAGACGGACTTCATTTGTTAATCATGCTTCTTTGTCTTTTCAAGTACAATTTAGAAGATGTCCTTGAAGTTTGTCTGTCCTACACACCTTTATAGCCATGGCTGATGTGGGGGAATGGAATTGCGAGACGGAGGAAGTAGTTCACTGCCACCAGAGTTAGGCTCTCAGGCTAATTACTTAGCAAGGCACACCAACCTCAGGGATATAATGAACTGTTGTACAACCCCCAACAACTTAAGTTGAACTGATAGTTTTGTTAAAGTTCAAGTATGAGAGCTAACTGACTGAAAAGGTTCGGCCGTAGTTTATATAGCCAAACAATGATAAAATAGAAAATGTAGAACATTATGTTTACAAAGAAGATTACACTAATCAGTTTTTACTGTGATGGTGACTCTACCTAACAACGGCTACTGTCAGCAAGCTGACAAGACACACAGTTATGTTTTTAGACTAATGTGGGGGTCGTCCCACCACAGCTGATATTTTGTGAACATACCTGCTACTGATAAACATCAGTAGCTAGTAATGCATTGTATAATGTATACTAGCTGTAAGCTCAGTGTTCAATGTCTTGTTCAATGACTGGGCTGTAGCAACTCAATTATACCTAATCTCAATTGAGTTCCATACTATTTCAATCAGACACTTGTGTCAGAATAATTTTTTTAGTGGGATAACTAGTTGGCATTTAGTTGTGAGATCCGATATCGTTTTTTTTTGTTTTAATGAACATTACAAAGTTCTTTAAAAATAAATACACGTCACCAACTTATCTCATACATTGTGAATTACAAACAATAATATGACTAACAATGCATTTATGATTCAACTAGAAGTTCAAAATTCAGTTTGTCTTGTTCAAGAAATGCTAGAAGCTTTTTATGTGCAATGAAGGCATTAGGTAATTGATTTACATTGCTTTCAGCTGAAAATAATGTTAAACACTTAGTGCTGTTGGATTCTGAGGGTCTATCCCACTGCACACACTCTGACACAGTTTGGTCAATACCTTGACCAAAAGTGTTTCGTAGTATCAGTGTGAAGTTTGCCTTGAGAGGCCATTTCAATTGGTCATCATTGTTTCCCTCCAGAGCGACCAGCCCCACACTTACTGCTGCACCACTTGCTTCCAAAACACCATTGGCATAAACATCTATGCAAAAACTGAATCCATTCTGAAATGAAAATACATCACTTGTCCATTTACTTGAATTTTTTCTTTTATCGGAATAGTTCTCGAAAACAAATGAAAATTGTTTAACGTCAGACTTACTTTTTTTCTGTTTTTCCCCTTTTAAATAGGCAGATTTCCACCACTCACGTTCTTTCTCTAATTCAGCAATTTTAGTCAATAACGAAGCTACTTTAGCATTCAAATTGGCAACTTCGTTATTCAACTTGGCAACATCGTTCTTCATACTTTCTAATGATTCCCTTAATTCCTCTATAAACTCATCCTTACTGCAAGATTTTTCTTTCTCTTTTTCGAACTTCACCCTGCTTTCTTGAATGGCTTCCTCGTACTCTGCAAATCTCTTTTTAGTTAATTTCACTACCAATTCCGAGTGATAGGAGCTGTACGTTGCATAATGGTCGTCTTCATTTCCTCTATCGAATGAAACAGTGCAACCTATATTAGAATATCTGCAAGAGCTCTTAGCTGCACCACCACTAGGACTTGTTTTGGAGTCTGGAGTAATGCATACGAAATCTACCGGGTAAGACATATTCATTAGGCGGCAATCAGTATGACTCCGGGGACTGAGTTACACTTTTTTATAGTCTTGTGCGGGAAGCATCCTTAATAGCTGGCTAACTTATTGCATTTCCGGACAATTAACGGAGCACATTGCTGCGCGTTTGTAGCGGCGTGGAAGACTCGACCTCAGTCAAATAATTGTAACACTTTTTGTGGCAACTTCTATTTTTATCTACTAAATTCCAAGTATAACAAATTGATTACTCAATAAATAAAAAATCTAGCTGCAAATGTTTGCCTGTGATGAGACTTAGAGGCACACAATCGATGGGAAATTTGAAGTGGATACTAAATGGTAACTTAAAGTGGGACACAACAGCACTAGAGACTGTTTCAGTAGTGTTACTGACTATCATAATTTGAAATAGTAAAATCAAACATTCAGCAAGTGTATAGCTATCAGCATGGTAACAGTCTGTAGTATTTATTAGAAGGTTGTCCTGGGATGCTCCATATAGCTAATAATGAAGGGAAAAAATTATTAACCAGCACTTGAGGCATGTACAAGTCCTTGTATCATTTCAGAACACTATTAATTATTGAGCCACTCTTAAGTAAGATGTTATACAAGGACTTGTACATGCCTCAAGTGCTGGTTAATAATTTTTTCCCTTCATTATTAGCAAGTGGCTTGAAACATGAAAACTGGTGAAGAAACTTAGTAATTTCTTTTATCTTTCACACCAATACATTTTAACAACATTTGCATATGTAATTGATAGCTTATAGACTCGAGTTAGTTCAACAGAGTATCTTTTAGATATGACTGACTAGCTGTACATTATAGTATTAAGGCCTAAACTGCAGGGTCTCGAAGCATCATCTACTAGTTTACTTCACTAAGTTACCCAAACAACCCGTTACTAACAATTAGGAAAGAATTAAGAGATAATGCAACTCTGGGGCCCTGGAGTGATCATTGTTGATCTATGAGACCATATGTTGTAGTAAATTATCTGAAATGGACAGAGTAATACTTGCCACACTAGACAGTATCATAAACACCTCGCCTAAATCAATACTGAAAGAGAAGATTACATCAAAGGGTATCTGACATGGAGAATGTAAGAGAAGAATGTAATGTAGCCAAGTGTATGAGTTACTAAGTTTGGCCATCGGACACGTACGTATATTGCATGACATGTTAGAAATGTGTTAGTGCAAACCATCTGCAATTCAGATCTAATTTTTATCTCAGCTAATGAGTTTGTAAAGATGATATGCATAAAGAACACTATTTACCCCAGTATAGAACTCCTGAATAGATGTTTCAGCATCTGGTTTAGGATTGAGTTGATTGTCACACCCCATGTACAAGATGGAACACAATGATCCTCCATGTAGTCCATGAGCCACAGGCCCAAATTTTGGTAATCGGTACCATATTGGGGGAATAATCCTCATAGCATTTTTTATGAAGGTACATACCTCTGGAAGTGGAAAATGCATGATAGCATCACAGCCATGGTAGCTTGTGGTTTTTATCACCCATTTTGTAGCCCCACCCATAATTTTCCATGAAATGGCAAGTATATTATTTTCAGACTTTGTGTGTAGTATGTTTATTAGCATACTTAATGTTATTTCGAGCATGAGGAGGGTTTTCATGCATGATTCAATCTTGTGGTCACTTAGCAAATGCCACACCCCTGGGGTCAAGTTCGCATGTCACAACAGATGTCTTAGCAGGTACCACACCCCTGGGGTCAAGTTCGCACGTCACAACAGATGTCTTAGCAGGTACCCCACCCCTGGGATCAAGTTCACACGTCAGAACAGATGTCTTAGCACGTACCACACCCCTGGGATCAAGTTTGCACGTCACAACAGATGTCTTAGCAGGTACCAAGCCCCTTGGATCACTTTCTCACATCACAGTCCCTATGGCCTCTGGATCCACTACTCAGGTTTCAGGTAAGAATTAATGGTTTTTTGAACTAAAATCTATTACCATCGACGGTGTAGGAGCGTTTTTACCATGAAGCGAGACTTGGAGATAATTTTGAAAAGAAACACAAATGAAGCTATTGGTAATGAAGATGTCTGCTCCTCAAAGCGGTTATGCAGGAGGCTGTCGGTGTCAAGGGTATATGATCCAACCTGTATATTTTGTGAGAAAATGAAGTTTGTAAAAGGTTCCAAGTCACGCGAAAAGCTTACAAAAGCTGCTAAGTTGCAAGCTGACAAGACCCTGAGAGACTGTGCAATTAAAAAAGGAGATAACAAGATTATGGCAATAACGAGTAGGGATATAGTTGCTGCTGAGGCCCACTACCACACATCTTGCTATAAGAACTACACAAGAGTAATAAAGAAGGCATCTAAGGATGATGATGAGAGAGTGAGTGAAAATGATATACTTATCAAATAGTAGAAAGACAAGCTTTTGCTGATCTTTTTGAGCATATTCGAACTGTTATAATTCCAAACAAGAAAATTGTGCCTGTCAGTTCTTTGACAACAAAACTAGAATCATCTATGATATCTGGTGGACACAGAGTCATCCGTGATTCAACACGGAAGCACATTCGTCGGAGACTAGAATCAGAGCTAGCAAATTCTATTCAAATCTATCCTGATGACAAGGGAAAGCTGTTGATGGTTCCCGACAGTGTACAACTACATGATGCTGTTTTAGAAATCCAGAGTTTGTGTAAGGAATTTGGATTTTGGAAAGGCAAAGTAACTGATCTTACAAAGATTACCGATCAAGTGTCATGCCAGGCAGGCATGCTGCAGATGAGGGATATCATATTATAGTGATCTGCTCAGAAGACACAGATGTCTTTGTGATGTCCTTGGCATTTCATGACAAAATAGGAGCTTCCCTGTTTCAAAAATGTGGCACTAAAGCCAGGAGGAGAGTTGTTGACATCAGTAAAGTTGCTGCCACTGTTGGTATGAGAGTGTGCAGGGCTCTCATTGGCATGCACGCATTCACTGGATGTGATACTGTCAGTGCCTTTGTTGGCAGAGGGAAAACAAAGGCTCTGAAACTCCTGATCAGCCATGTGGACTACCAAGATACTTTCTTGAAGTTGGATCAAGAGTGGGTGCTTTCTCAGGAACTTGTTGATAAACTGGAAACATTCACTTGCCTTCTGTATGCCCCCAAATTGTCGTCTATTAGAATTAATGAACTTAGGTATCACTTATTCTGTGCCAAGAAAGGTGAAATCGAGAGTCATCAGCTTCCACCATGCAGGGAATGCTTCCTACACATGCTCTAAGAGCTAACTACCAGGCTGGAATTTGGCAGAGATGTCTACAGCAGGATCCGCAAGTGCCGAGTCCTGTAGGTCATGGGTGGAAGTTGGATAAGCAGGGGTCAGATGAGCAGCTTGTTATCCACTGGATGGATGGTCAACCTGCACCTCAAGCCATTCTAGACTTACTTGCATGTACCTATGCAAGGAAATGTGAGCTGCCCAGGTGTGAGTGTATGGCAAATGGGCTCAAGTGTACTGATATGTGCAGATTACCATACTGTGACAACCAGCCAAACCAACAAGAGAGTGAAGAAAGTGCGGACGACTTTGAACTAGAAGATTAAAACATCTATTTATTACTTTTACTGTGTTTATTATACATGCAGTGCTCTGATATGTTCTAAAAAAAATATTTTTGAATCCAAAGCTACATACTGTACTCGCAAGATAAATAATATTTCCATACATACCTATGTAAACTGTATAGAATATGTTGGAAATATATGATTGGGATTTTAATTTGCTACTTATTTCATGAAAGCTACCACTATTTCAATGCTATCATGCATTTTCTATCTATATAGAAGTAGACAGTCCCAAAAAGTGCTGTGAGCATTATTCCCCCCAAATGGTACCGACCGAACCCCCTGGCTCATGAATTAATGGTGGTACGAACAGTGAACCATTTATTACATTCAGTGCAGGAAAACTTGGCAAATGGTGCTTGATAAGGATCATTAGGGTTTACATGACAGGGACAGAGAGAAGGAGAGAAACCTGAGGATGCTGTGAGGGGCCGGAATGATCCTGATATGTGTAGCTATTCTTCACCTTACACTTCTAGGTACAATAAAAGGTTTTAATGATTTTATACAAAAATGATTTGATACAGAATAATTACAATCATCGGATTGTTGCGTGCCCCATGGCGCGCTAAGCCGTGGGTTAATTTGGTAATCAAATAGTAATGAATATATGGAATAGAAACAACAGCTAAATAAATATAGAGTTCTATAGGGCCTGCTAGATTATGCTCAAAATTTTTAGAATTGTTCTTTTTTTATTTTTAAAAATTGTGTTATTAGCTATTAGAAAAGAATAGTATTTTATTCCATAAATTTTCTCATTATTCTCTCATTATTCCAAATAGAAATAAGTGAAATAGTGACGATTTGCAGTAGTTTTAGTACCTATGAAATGAATGAGTAAAACTAGCAGTCTCACTCTAATACTGAATTACTCAATATAGAGGATTCAATATAGCTAGCTAATCTTTTAGTGAAAACAGTCAACGTAAAATGAAGGAAAAAATGCTCTGCTGCAGCAGTTCAAAGTTCAGTTGTGAGAAACCTGTGGATCATGGCATTAAAGGATTGTAATATACTCAGCAGTGAATGCACCTTCACTTCCCTTCAAATTCGTAGGTCGGCTGGTAATAACAATTTACATTTTTTCCTCAATTCTGATGCTGCATGATAGTCGAGTTGCTCAAAAAGAGAAGCATTGAGCTGACAGTGCTCCCAGTAGCTATTTCAAACTTTTTTTAATTTCTAATAACAGAGTGACCAACACAAACCCAGCTACTTTAAAGCCTGGTACACTGCCACCAGAATTGGTCTATAGGGTAGCTTGGCGCTCTTCTATCAGCAAGCTATAGCTATCCTATCACTTCCTAACTAGCCTCTAAAGTATTCAAGGAAGTTATAATGAAAGTTAATTAGATATTAAGCTAATAAAGTATGATGGGATAAAAAGAAAGACAGAAACCAACTGAAACTGGGTGGAGTGACTTCAGTGATTTTATAGCCATCTACCCACATAGTGTGACATAAAAAGAAAGAGGTATGTGTGCATGCTCAAAGGTAATACCAGTGTGTCTAAAGTTAGTTCTGAATTTTTAGTTCCAAAACTGTGAAATCAGTGTGGTAGCTGATGATGTAGCAGCTGACCACAATTACATGGCACAGTCACGCACACCCAGCTCCTCCCCCTGCTATGTCCTTCAGTTGTAAAAGAAAGAAAAAAGGGGGGGTGGGGGGGCGGTGTGGAAAATCTGCTTCTGTCTAAGATTGGCAGGGCAAATCTCTCTCACACCTCCTGGCACAGCAGTTAAGCTGTAGCTGCCACCTGACTTCTGTAGCAATGTGTTTTGCTGTAAATGCCGACCAATAGCTACCCTTCACTGTAATCTCTCAAGAATCAGACGAAGTGCAGATTTTGGAGTAAATAATATACAGTAGCAAATACAGACACAAGGATTGCACGAACATATACAGAGTGTCTTTTGCATGAGCAAACATCAACCTATATATGAAGTGTGTTGCTCATGCTCACAAAACTTAAAAATGGCATGATTCACAAATAATGAGTTTAATGGGTTTCCATTAGCTAATGCAAAATGAATTAAGTTACTTGTTTGTCATGACAATGTTCTTTGTTGTGGAGTGTCACTGCCGTTGAGATGGTGGTACTCCACAGGGGGGCACTACTGATTTTCTTTTATAATTATATTTATGGGTAATATGGACCCATGGGTTATTATATCGTTTTCCCTTTATTTTTCTTTTAAATACTTATATTATTCCACAATGTTATTTCATGTCTATTGTTCCAGAAAAAATACTAGCATAATCTTGCAGGGCCTAGAGTACATGTGGTAGGGAAGATTACACTGGAGTCTTTCCCACAGCTGGTGTGTATTAATTACACTTCTCATGATGAAAGTCCATGGGAAAGATTGATGGACCACATAATCAACAAACACCCTATAGCTATATTACGGTAATTTGGAGTTGAATTACTGTTGACACAACAATATTTGAAGTACCGAATACAAAGTGCCAGCAAAGGAACTTGATCTTAGGATTACCACATAAACATTTGAGCTAACTTGACAAACTTCAAAAGGTTATGGAAAACAAATTCTACAAAAACACAGCACATAATATTAATACTTTGCCAATAGCAATGTTAAGTCGTCAGTAGTAGGGATTAGCACCAAAATTCTTCAATTTAGAGTTTTTCGGAGTATGAAAATAGTGACATGGTTTCGCTGTCACAAGATATACTTATACAGTTACTGAAACACACTCTTTTTACATGTACATGAAAATTACCTCTATAGCTGATGCCATTGTAGGGGTCTTACTATTTAATTTTGGTCTTCTTTTATTAAAATCTTCGTAATAATCTCTGTGGAATAGGAGTCAATAAATTATTCTAGCATTTTTTTTTTTGCATTATAGGAACACTGAAGCATTATGAGTATTTTAGGTGTACTAAAGCATTTTTCTAGCATTTTAGGTGAACTTTAGATATTACACATATAGTGCAGTTTAGTGTATCAGTGTAGGTGTGACTGTATGGGTCAGTGGTGTGAGCTTCATCAAGCAGCTTGATAAAACAACTCGCAACCACTAGCTATTCTATGTCAGCAGTTGGTGAAAAATGTCTGACTGTGTGTTGTACTACTCCATATGAAATCAATCAAACAAGTCAATGATAAAAAGCTAGTAGCTATAGCATTCCTCTACAGCTGAAGTGCAAGTTTTTTTTAATTTTACTGGCAAACCCTATTTTTCAGAACAGCAAACTTCCACAATGGAAGATTGTAATAAAACTTCAATTACGATCCAATACAATTCTAGACATCAAGTGATTAACATTATTTTATTGAGAATATTATGTTGAATTTCAAGCATTTTAGGCAGAATCCACAGCATTAGCTACGGGCTGATTTATGAGAATTGGGGAATAGCACTAGCTATAGGGAAAATTTGAAGAATAATTTTATTGATCCCTATGTAGGGATACTAACTTAGTGGCATTATAGACTATAAGTACATGTGTATGCTATCGTTATTATAGCTAACTGCAAACGTGAGTGCCACTTCAGTAACTGGTCCCAGGTAACCAACCAGACACCTACTCTCAATATCACAATGACAGTCTGTGTGCCTTAGCACCTACTCCCAAGCATTCACTGAGCAGGCCAGGGCAATAATGCAGTTTGCCTCCAAGATGACTATTTGGCTGCCTCAGCTCAGACTGTGGGAGAGAGTGGTTTGACTTGGGAGGATCAGAGATGATGACCATTTACCCAGCAGAGGAGAGGCGTAGCCTGGGCTGACACATTGTTAGTAGATCAAGTTCCATAGATGGTGTGACAGTTTTACAGCCAGTCACTGTTCCATTGCAGGCCGGCACTCACTGTACACATAATACAGCGGACCTGGATTTTGCCATAGTCACGCGGGCCAGACCCTTTACCTAATCACTCAGCGATTGGGTAAAGGGTCTGGCCCACGAGACTAGATTTTGCCAGACAGCCACAGACTCATCACTGTGGGGATCTCGTGTGGGTTACAACACCGCTGGACCTTAAGGAATGGGAACACGTGTTTGCCACCAGACTTACGCATGATACATCTGTCACGACCTCCACAAAGACTCTTTCACCACAGGGTGTACCTCTGAAATCGGCAAGATGGACTCAGTGTTGAAGCACCCTGCAGAAGTCATGGCAGTGTACTTAAAAAAAGAGTAAGTTGCCTGGTAATGATGCTGGGTCTATTCACATTATCGGCATGCACATCAAATTCTAAGCCAGAACTTTCAAAATAAAAGTAACTAAAACTTCAAAAAAAAAAAATCGCTTTTCAAAAAGTTGCATTTACCATTCCGTCATCTCCATATTCTTCTCCGTATTCTTTGTGAGCTTGGCTAGAGCAAAATTGGTAGCACTTGCCTGGCTAAAATTATGATAATATAATTTCATTCCATATAGATATATATAACCCTTTAGTTTTACTGCACTTGAACACTGACAAACTGTCCCAAGGTCGTCTTCACTATGTTTACATCACCACCATGTTTTGGGTATCCTGCATTAATTGAAACATTAGGTGAAACAACCTTGCACATCAAATAACTAACTTATTCAGCCATGTTGTGCAATAAACGGAACTACTCAAAAGTTTGAAAAAACTGGAAATTGGTGTAGCTGCTCCAGTTCAAGCATTGTAAGACTACACCAAGTTTAATTTTGTTGCAACAATTAATTTCCTATAATATGCAGATAATTCCTGTGTCTTGTTTGTTTTGGTGAAATTGTGGTTGGAACAGTGGATGAGGTCAGCAGATGCCTCTCTGGTGGCAGCATCTGTCAACTCTCCAGTTTATGTGTGTCTTAATTGACTAGTTTCAGTCACCACCTCTTAACCCAGTTAGGATAATTAATTATTATCAGACAAATCCTCAGAGATAGCTAACCACATTTTATATGCAGTCTGACTTCAGAACATCAACAATTTCACCAATTCAATGCACGTACTGTTTCAAGATCAGTAGCTACAGGCTTAATCCGTGTACTTTCAAATGTGAAATTGAGCTGCTCTATAATTTTTTTAGAGTATGTGTTGAGTCCAATACATTATTATTCGTATCAAATTTAACTTGAAAGTGACTATAAGCAGCTGGTTCAACACTGCGATTAGATCACTTCCAGAGTTACACAGCAATTGTGTAAAATTTGTCAATCTTTTGGTCACCTATTATTCTAAAAATTATTCCAGAATAATTTATCAAGGCCTACTTTTGAGGTCTCTTTCTTATAACCCTCTTTCTTCATTAATTAATCTCACGATCTTTGCATGGATGCTAATTGTGTGTTAGTACAAATCACTTATAGATTTATAGCGAAGTTCTATCAAATTGTTTTAAAACTGCTCACAGCAACTGCGAGAGTGCAGAATTTGAGTAGCTAGCTTGGTCCTGCCATAGCATTACCTTGAGTAAAAAACAAAAAAAACAAAAAAAAACCTGAAGCTATTAACTAACTAGACAATAGACTGTCTAGTTAATAGCTTCTGTTGTTGTTGTTTGTTTGTCTTTAAATTAGTCTATTAACTAGACATCATTTTGTAAAAGCAAAACATGGAGACATCTAGCTAATAACCATTTTTTGACCTTCTTTTATAGTATTAGTTTATGGTAGTCCAAATGAAGTGTTGGACTGTAGCTAGCATATTCATTTACGTCTAAAATAGCTAATAGACTTATTTTTATTAAACATTATTATTCATATGTTCTAGAAAGTAATAACTACCTAAAAACCCAATTATGACCATTGACATTTCCACCACGTACACCATTGCCAGTGAAGGAAGAACCACAGCAATCATGTTAGCACCCAAAAAAAATGTCACAAAAATAAAAATCATGAAGAGAATTATCTTGAACTGGATTGGAATAGAGATTTGAAAGCCCTGCAAATAACAGCATTCCTTTAAAATAAATTGTAATATAACATACAGAACAACAACTTACTTGGTTTTTATCCGGCATCTATTAAACAGCAAAGAGATAACATTAATCAAACTAAACGAATAATTCTTTTTTTTGCTTTTTTTTTAGTTGTTGTCGTTGTTGTTTTTTTGTAAAAAAAAGTGTACAGTGCAGCAAATCAACAAAAGAACTTAACTAAATTCAAATTGAATGTATTCTGTAAACAAAATTCTGACTGTAAACACCAAAAATAACTACCTAAGAAAAAACAATATGGATTTATAATCAATGACTCTCCTAGCTACACAGACCTTATCCTGCCAAGATGGCAGGTGAAATCTCTCTTGATATAGTTGAGGTCCTATTTTAGGAAGTCCCACCAAACTACTAGCTAGGGCATCTCTGAGCACCTCCATGGTAGGAATGTCTGGGTGGTCTCTGGTGGAGCGTTCACACCATAGAACCAAAACTTCTTTCAATAGCAGAGTCGCGGGCTGACGACTATACCGGAGGTTCTTAAGTGCCCCGGGATGAAAGTTAAGAGCCGTGCCTATTTCCTCCCAGAGGTAAGCATAGTTCCTTAGTCTTTCCAATAGAAAATTGACATCCTCCAGTTTAACCGGTCTATCTCTAACTGTGGCCCGCATTTATACTCATTAATTGGACATAATATGCCCTCAGTGCCATATATGCACGCCACGGACACCATACACAAACGAGTAGGCATAGATAAATATTGCTGGAATTTTTTTGGGAAATATAGGCACATGGAAGCAATGAGAAATATGCTAGAAATATAGGCAACTTTTTTTTAGAATTAGCAGATTACTTAATGTGGAATGTGTGAAAATCTATTAATGCATGATGTAATTATACAAGCAGCAGCTGGATCAGTCTTCCAGTGCTCAGGAAAGAGCACTGGAAGACTATGTTTCAGCTTCAGTTATGCTACAATATAACAGTCGCTAAAAACTTTCTTTTTTGTAATTCACAATGTATCACATGAATTTTGGCCAAGCAATAAATGAGAAATATAGGCACATTTTGAAAGAATTATAGGGCAAGTTTGGGAGCATTGGAGAAAGAATTTTAGGCAGAAAAGCAATATTTATCTATGCCTACAAACGAGCCACCTGGAAAGTTACATTACATTATTTCTATATTCAACTATTCTGTATATTAATGGCCATGTGTGTCAGCTAATTTTAATGCCTACACAGACATACCTCATAGTTCATCAGGCGCCAAAGCTGATTTAGACACCACCTCTGTCATGCATTTAGTATTTAGTAGCCTATCAGAAGCCCCCACATTGCACTTTGCATATTTGAGCTCGGTTTGGTTCAGTGGGAGTGGGATATTCTAAGCTGGAGTTAATGATGCATGGTATTGAATTATGACAGTCACTTTGCGTTCTTATATGTATCTGTAAATCATTTCCTTAATACGGACTCTGCATAGTATTGTGCGTGCTCAGGGATTGCACCAAAGTGCTTGATATTGAACCCTGTAACCTATAGGTACAGAAGAACAATCCAGGAGCTTGCCAAGAATGAATTGTGTGTGTTTATATATCAATTAAAAAAATACAGTGTTTACTTAATGTACATAATTCTGTCTAATTTTTCTTGTATTTCTGGAATCCATATAATTGAGATTGAAAGGGGTGGAGAAAATTAAAAAAAAAAGTTGCACAGAAAACTTCAGCTAGTGGCACGTAGCTATACAAAAATTGTAATGTTCAGTTATGAAACACAATAATGGGGTTGCAGAGGGTGAAGGAGGTAGGAGGAAAGACCAGCACTTTCTATTTATTAAGGCAGCTTGCACCATTCCTTCACTTAAACAGATAAAGGGTCACTTTTCCTCAGGTTAAATTTCTTGACGATCTACTTTACGTAACTAATTATGGTGATTTATCTTGAGAATGTCACTACGCGTTTTAAGTAGTCAGTTAAACAAGTGCGCCAAATTTTAAGTCCCTCCAATTGTGTAGGAACGGTCGCTACGTTCAGAATTCGTCGAGCGATGCGCTTCACCGTCGACTGCGTTGTTAGGAATTGTCGCTACCTAAATTAGTTAGCCCTTGTAGACTACTTTATTTAGGTCCCTCAGGTGGTTCCAAATGTAAAGAACTAGCAGCGCTCGGGACGCTACAGCTTGAGGCCACCAGCGGGGCCCTAAAAATGGTAGCTAGTCTCTTCGAGGCAGCGCCTAACTAACATGTTTGAGACGAGATTTGGTTCTTACACTATAAAACCTTCACTTCCTACTCAGCACCAACGCGCGCGAACTTAATTGGCGTAATAAAAAGGAGTTGGGTGGGTTGGTGAGGCTAGAGTAGGCTGACTCTAGCTATTTTGCTGTCTTAGCTACTGGACATTCATGGGGGAATTAAATGGTGCCATCAGAGCTTTAGTGCTCTGCCCAAACCAATGTGAAGTTCTAATTGAACCTAGCAAAGAAATGGAGCATAGGCTTGTTTGTCCTGATGAAGTCCTTGCGTGTAAGTATTTGAGTATTGGTTGTACTGATACGTTTAAAAGAGCAGATGAAGAAAGTCATTATGAAAATTGCAGCATTCTGCACAATGGAATGGCAACCAAACTAAGTCAGAGCATATTCCAGGATCTGGACATGACAAGAAAGAATATACGTGCAGATTTGGAAATGGAACAAAAGAAATTAATGGAACAAAATGAGATGATTAGACAACTACGAGAAGACTTGAGAGTAAAATTGAACGAAAAGGAAGAATTGATTAATAAACTAAGTGAAAATTTTGATAAAGAGAAGGAAAGATCTGACAAACAAGATGAAACAATAAGAAAACTGGAACAAGAAAATAAGCAGTGTAAGGAAGACATTAAACGATTAAATGAACGCATTCAACAGTTACAAATCAGACTTTCCGAACATGAGAAGAAACGGGCTCAAAAGAATACATACATACCCTTCAGCTTGAATGATTATACTGGAAGAAAACGTACCCCCAGACTATGGAGTGAAAATTTTACTTCCAAAGGATATCGTTTTTGCATTCAAATCCATGCCAATGGCTTCTCAGAATCTCGCAATAAAGCAATTAGTGTGGGAGTAGTAGCTTTGAAAGGAGATGATGATGCAACTGTAAAATGGCCATTGGAAGCTTCTCTTGTTCTCACCTTATGCAAGGCTTTGCCAGAAGGGGAGGACAAGACTGTCATTGAATCTGTGACTTGGCAGAGACCAGAAGAAGCTGAAGTAAAGGATCCTGAGTGCTTCACATATTTTACCCCAGAGCCTCTCAGTCAATACCCACATGCTTTCATTCCACATTCAAAAGTCAAGTCATTTCTCAACAATGACAAGCTTGAGTTCAAATTATCTGTGTCCCCTAATCATTAACCAGCTGTATTGCTATTTAATATAATCCTGTTTGCAAACTTTTTTTACATTTGTGTGATAAATGTAGCCATACTGTATTTTTTTTTTTTAATGAACATCTATGATAGAAATAGCTAAAAGTTTGTGACAGATATCATTTCTGTATTAAATATCTATTGGAGTGCTATACCACAAATGTTGAAATATTATAGGAATATTATAATACATTCATAATTTGAGCATTTACATGTACTTTTGAGCTAAAAGAAGCGCTTACTTACAGTAACTAAGCAGCTAAACAAAGAATAGATTTGTTTACAATACAATCAGAATGCACTGAATTCTATTAGCAGCTATGTACTTTTTTGAAGCACAAGTAGTCTCTGGCAGCACAAGTGAAATTAACTGCCTTTGCCTTTTGAGGGCACATTATAGTCATTATATTCTCTGTGACACCATGCATAGCATGTAGAAAATATGCAGACAAAAAAAGAAATAAAACAAACTCGAACTTCTCAGTTTTTATAATTCTAATTAATGCAGCATTGCTAATAGTATAAACTGGCTACACATAGCTGGCTCGTTTTCAATATTAAATGGTAATTAATTAAGATTAAGATACCTTAGCTGAAGGAGCATCACATACCATTTAATATTACATCATTTTAAGAGTGAGATGTTTAGGCAATGAATTATTTATTACTGTATTGCGAACAAATACAGAGTGTCTTTTGCATGAGCAAACATCAACCTATATATGAAGTGTGTTGCTCATGCTCACAAAACTTTAAAATGGCATGATTCACAATAATAATGAGTTTAATGGGTTTCCATTAGCTAATGCAAAATGAATTAAGTTACTTGTTTGTCATGACAATGTTCTTTGTTGTGGAGTGTCACTGCCGTTGAGATGGTGGTACTCCACATCAGAATGCAAAAATGAATTAAGTTACTTGTTTGTCATGACAATGTTCTTTGTTGTGGAGTGTCACTACTGTTGAGATGGTGGTACTCCACAGGTGGGGCACTACTGATTTTCTTTTATAATTATATTTATGGGTTATATGGACCCATGGGTTATTATATCGTTTTCCCTTTATTTTTCTATTAAATACTTATATTATTCCACAATGTTATTTCATGTCTATTATTCCAAAAAAAAATACTAGCATAATCTTGCAGGGCCTAGAGTACATGTGGTGGGGAAGATTACACTGGAGTCTTTCCCACAGCTGGTGTGTATTAATTACACTTCTCCATGATGAAAGTCCATGGGAAAGATTGAAGGGCCACAATCAACAAACACCCTATAGCTATATTACGGTAATTTGGAGTTGAATTACTGTTGACACAACAATATTTGAAGTACCGAATACAAAGTGCCAGCAAAGGAACTTGATCTTAGGATTACCTCATAAACATTTGAGCTAACTTGACAAACTTCAAAAGGTTATAGAAAACAAATTCTACAAAAACACAGCACATAATATTAATACTTTGCCAATAGCAATGTTAAGTCGTTGGTAGTAGGGATTAGCATTAAAAGTTGCAATGCTTTAAAGGGAAGCAACCAAAATTCTTCAATTTAGAGGTTTTCGGAGTATGAAAATAGTGACATGGTTTCGCTGTCACAAGATATACTTATACAGTTACTGAAACACACTCTTTTTACATGTACATGAAAATTACCGCTATTGCTAATGCCATTGTAGGGGTCTTACTATTTAATTTTGGTCTTCTTTTATTAAAATCTTCTCTGTGGAATAGGAGTCAATAAATTATTCTAGCATATTTTAGGAACACTGAAGCATTATGAGCATTTTAGGTGTACTAAAGCATTTTTCTAGCATTTTAGGTGAACTTTAGAAATTACACATAACTAGTGCAGTTTAGTGTATCAGTGTAGGTGTGACTGTATGGGTCAGTGATGTGAGCTTCATCAAGCAGCTTGATAAAACAACTCGCAACCATTAGCTATTATATGTCAGCAGTTGGTGAAAAATGTCTGACTGTGTGTTGTACTACTCCATACATGAAATCAACCAAACAAGTAAATGATAAAAAGCTAGTAGCTATAGCATTCCTCTACAGCTGAAGTGCAAGTTTTTTTATTTTAATATTTTTCAGAACAGCAAACCTCCGCAATGGAAGATTGTAATAAAACTTCAATTACGCTCCAATACAATTCTAGACATCAAGTGATAAAAATTATTTGTGTACTTTCATTTAAGAAGTTGAGAATATTATGTTGAATTTCAAGCATTTTAGGCAGAATCCAAAGCATTAGCTATGGGCTGATTTAGGAGAATTGGGGAATAGCACTAGCTATAGGGAAAATTTGAAGAATAATTTTATTGATCCCTATGTAGGGATGCTAACTTAGTGGCATTATAGACTAAGTACATGTGTATGCTATCGTTATTATAGCTAACTGCAAACGTGAGTGCCACTTCAGTAACTGGTCCCAGGTAACCAGACACCTACTCCCAATATCACAATGACAGTCTGTGTGCCTTAGCACCTACTCCCAAGCCTTCACTGATCAGCAGGCCAGGGCAATAATGCAGTTTGCCTCCAAGATGACTATTTGGCTGCCTCAGCTCAGACTGTGGGAGAGAGTGGTTAGACTTGGGAGGATCAGAGATGATGACCATTTACCCAGCAGAGGAGAGGCGTAGCCTGGGCTGACACATTGTTAGTAGATCAAGTTCCATAGATGGTGTGACAGCTTTACAGCCAACTGTAAAATTATCCAGTCACTGCTCCATTGCAGGCTGGCACTCACTGTACACATAATACAGCTGACCTGGAGTTTGCCATAGTCAAGGATCTGAACACAGAATTCCATACCTGGCAAATTCAAAAAATATAAGATTAGCGACCAATGTTCCATTACCGCAGCTTAGCTATATAAGCACAGATTTGGTGAGCTAGTTAAATTAGGTCAGCTTATAAGAATGTTGGAATGTAGCTGTATACTGAAGTCCAACTTATACTTTGCTTAATGTTATTTTGGTGAATTTATGTGGAATACTATTTGTTTTCCTCCGATATGATTTTGCAGCTGCACTGAGTTTCATGTTATCAACTATAAGTATTGCATTTTCTTTCCCAAAGCAAACGAAAGTTGTTTTTTATTGTTTTGTTTTTGTATTTATAACTTAAACACACTGTACGTATAATTAATTATGTTTACTCAAGTCCTTCTGCTCCCAAACAAATATAACATACTAATTAACTTTAGGTCATGAGATAGCTAACTACAGCTGTTGATATTTGTTTCAACATATTGTGTTTTTGGTAGTCAATGTCCACTTGCGTCCACACATCACCAGCAAGCAAAACACCAGGTTACAAATAATAGGTATAGATAAAATGTTTGATTACATTATACAGTGGTGTAAGAAGGGGAGGGGCTCCGAGACTAGAACCTCCCATAATTTTGGGGCACAATCTAACGACATGATTTCTCACATGAACAATTTTAAACCATAAAAAAAAAACATGCCCTTGGAGCCCCTCCATATTGAAACATTACCCTACACCACTGCTATAGTTAATGTCTTTAAACTTTAAATATATATTTGAAACAACTACATTGATTAGCTTATTTAGCATAGCATTGTTTAATTCTCTTAGATTGGTTTCGGTCAGTCACCTTTTTCAGCTGAAGAAGTCTGCACCAACCTAAACTTTCTAAGAATTAAACAGTGCTATGGTAAGCTAATCTATTCATTTAAAAAGTTTATATTTCAAATACATAGTAGCTAATATAAACCTCTATGGCATAATAGAGACAGTGAGAATTCAGTAGGCTTATTTCATTGAAAGTGTCATGGTGTGCCCGTTAATGTGGTTGCTTTGTGAGAATATTGTTATTATAAAAAATCATGTGCCTCATGGCAATATCTGTCACTAATTTTCAGTTGTTATTTTTTAATTGTGTAAGCAATTTAATCCTGAGATTGAGGAAGTCCCTTGATTAGTTAGTCCAGGAAGGCTAGCTGATAATAACTACAGTGTTTTTATGTAGCCAGAATGAGGATTCAAGGGTAGTAGCAGGTGTGTCCATCACCAACAAAGTGGTCAGGTTGAATTTGCTGATTTAGCATAATTAAATTGTAGAATTTAGTTGTTATTACTATTTTATATAATTATCATGATACTATGTTGCATGTTAATTGTACTTGCTAAAATCAATTAGAACCCTTTGCTATATTGTTACTAGGTGTACTAACTTGGTAAGTGTGCACTATTTTTTGCCTTTAGGTATATAAACTGTGCATACTAACCACCCTTGGGGTATTGCTATTTTTGTTTAGTTTAATAGAATAGGCAGGATAAAGCTGTGTGAGGCCTGGATATGATATGTGAGGGTCTACTACCCTCTCATATCCGACCTATAGGGACCAGCCCTAGTTCTGACAACTCTCCTGCTGATACCGCAGGAATTTACCATAGCTAGCTGCTTAACTGTTTACCACAGAGCAGAGCAGCTGGGTAGAGTTAGATCTGGAGGTAACAGCTGGCAGCTACAATGCTAAAGTAAACCTGCCAGGTGTGCTTCAATTGAATTTTAATTGAATTTTAATTTTGGGCCGGAAATTCGCTTGACACCACCGTATTTGTGCTAAAATGCTGGTAGACCGAGTTGCTAGTGGAAACTGGGCGGCTTTGGGTAAACGGGTTCTAAAATAGTTAGAGCATGCGCTCAGGTACTGGTGGATTTAGTGCACAAAGCCCTTGGCCTACGGCCCTTGGGCTTCAGTGCACTAAATCCACCAGTACCTAAGCACATATGCTCTAACTATTACATAATGATGACACTATCAAATCATGAAATAGAATTAAGTAACTTGCAAAGTACCTTCACAACATACAGCTATAATATAATATAGCTATATGGACAATAAATTGTTATAATTTTTATAATTATATGGGTGGTGGTGTAAAATAATCAAGTAATTCAGCCTGGTTATTTTGTACTTTGTGAATATTACTTGATGTACTGAACCTTTTAATTGTGGCAGTAGTAGAGAAAGTTGTACAAGCATCAAAGCTCTTGCAGCAGTATCTTCGAGCATTTGTTGGTGTGATGGTTATGCTATAGATGTGTTTACTGATTATCAGTTGCAGGGGGTTGAAAAAAATAATAGCTAATTTCTAATTCCAATAATTGCAAACTACCCCGTATAGTCTCAGCACAGCATTTATCAACTTACCGAAAAAACTTTTCTTTATTATTTGAAGTGTAAATGCTGGTTTGACTTTCCCGAAGATCAGGAGGTTTGCACTCTTACTTTTTGCTTTTGTAAGGCTGATTTCTTGGCTATTACACTGCTAACCAACTGTACGGAAACAATACGGTTGTCATAAAAAAGGTAAGAATCAATTAGTTGACAAAGCCCCACCCCTCACTTCCCCATTGCTAATAAAAAATTTCTTACACTTAGCTAAATTGATGATATCCACAGTGTTCAGATTGCTACCTCAACACAGGATAATATAGCTAGAGACCTGACTAATGCTAAATATATTTATGTGTAAATGGCATTTAAACTGAATTAAACCACTTTCAGCTGGATGAAATATTAAACCTTCAGTAACTATTGTTAGATTCTGTGAGTCTATCCCACTGCATACATTATTCTGATCGTTACCTTGACAAAAAGTGTTACACAGTATCAGTGTGATTTGCTTTAACACGTTGTTTCAATTGGTTGCAATTTCTTCCTTTCAAAGAAACCAATCTCAGTTCCTCCTCCTCCCCACCCACCTCCCATAGTAAGATTTTCACTATAAGGCTGTATTTTCAAATTCTTCTGGCTTGTGAAAACAAATTAGCCAGCTAGTGAAAAATCTGGCCATTTCACACTAAACTCAAAATTATCATATAGCTATAGCTCCTGAATGTTAGCCCGTTGCAACGGTTCATATGTATTAGCTGGAGTATACATTTAGCCTAACATAAATTAGCAAACTATTGATGTGAACTTAGCAAAAGAACATTTTTTGATCGTGTTAGCAAGCTATGTATGGTTACATGTGCAATATATGACACACTAAAGTAATAAGTGATGTATATCATTCACCCTGAGCAATCAACAGGTTACTCTGTAGTTCACTACTTAAACTTAGCTAATCCTCATGAGAGTAGCAATTGCTATATTCTATGCATTATGCCATATATGGCTATCATCTACTACTCTAAGTTGTAATTGCTATATCCCAAGTGACTTGAATGAACATTAGCTAGCTACTTCCAAAAAAGAAGAAATGCCAAAAAAAAAAAATTGACTTTGTTAATTGTGCTTCCTCAATGGATTTGATTGCTTCATCTTTTAGGTAGGTTGGAAAAGCTATTAATTGAAATTTGTCTGTCCTACACAACTTATAGCTATAATGATTAAGTTTTATACACTTATTAGCTGTTGCTGCTAGCTATTACAAATGGTGAGTGGTCAGCAGTAATGATTGATTTTTGTGAACTTACTAGATGTTACTGCTATTACAAGTGATCAGTTGGTCTGAGATACCATCTTATAATTATCACAAGCTAAAATACCAGTATCTGACTCTATATATTTCACTAAATACCTCTAGCTACATTTGATTGAGACTGGATGATAGAAGTTAGATATGCTACCGAACAAAACTATCGATGTGAGTGGTTCTGACTTCTCTGTTCGGCCATGAGAATGAAATGGCTATCTTCAGATGTAGGGTTATTACATATTAATACAAGATGAAAAATTTGTTTTTAAAAAATCTGAGTTTTCAAAGGCTCAGGGAAGACTTAATGCAGCACGCACACTTTGTGAACTTCATCTGTCCAAAACTAACAAACTGCTTTGTTATATATCTTAAAGCTACCCATGCACCCTTTGCAATTTGTTGAAAGTAAGAAAACAAGCAACTGTAGGTTTGGTACACAATTCAATACTGAATGACTTACTTTATGATTTAGTTGTGTTTATTACAGCCATAATGCATGAGCTGTAATAATTTGTAATGGCGAAACCCAACCTGATTTTAATGATTCTACCAAGCATAGACAAAGTCAAGATTAAAAACAAATAAAGACGGACTTCATTTGTTAATCATGCTTCTTTGTCTTTTCAAGTACAATTTAGAAGATGTCCTTGAAGTTTGTCTGTCCTACACACCTTTATAGCCATGGCTGATGTGGGGGAATGGAATTGCGAGACGGAGGAAGTAGTTCACTGCCACCAGAGTTAGGCTCTCAGGCTAATTACTTAGCAAGGCACACCAACCTCAGGGATATAATGAACTGTTGTACACAACTAAGTTGAACTGATAGTTTTGTTAAAGTTCAAGTATGAGAGCTAACTGACTGAAAAGGTTCGGCCGTAGTTTATATAACCAAACAATGATAAAATTAAAAATTTAGAACATTATGTTTACAAAGAAGATTACACTAATCAGTTTTTACTGTGATGGTGACTCTACCTAACAACAGCTACTGTCAGCAAGCTGACAAGACAACAGTTATGTTTTTAGACTAATGTGGGGCCTGTCCCACCACAGCTGATATTTTGTGAACATACCTGCTACTGATAAACATCAGTAGCTAGTAATGCATTGTATATTGTATACTAGCTATAAGCTCAGTGTTCAATGTCTTGTTCAATGACTGGGCTGTAGCAACTCAATTATACCTAATCTCAATTGAGTTCCATACTATTTCAATCAGACACTTGTGTCAGAATAATTTTTTTAGTGGGATAACTAGTTGGCATTTAGTTGTGAGATCAGATATCGTTTTTTTTGTTTTAATGAACATTACAAAGTTCTTTAAAAATAAATACACGTCACCAACTTATCTCATGCATTGTGAATTACAAACAATATGACCAACAATGCATTTATGATTCAACTAGAAGTTCAAAATTCAGTTTGTCTTGTTCAAGAAATGCTAGAAGCTTTTTATGTGCAATGAAGGCATTTGGTAATTGATTTACATTGCTTTCAGCTGAAAATAATGTTAAACACTTAGTGCTGTTGGATTCTGAGGGTCTATCCCACTGCACACACTCTGACACAGTTTGGTCAATACCTTGACCAAAAATGTTTCGTAGTGTCAGTGTGAAGTTTGCCTTGAGAGGCCATTTCAATTGGTCGTCATTGTTTCCCTCCAGAGCGACCAGCCCCACACTTACTGCTGCACCACTTGCTTCCAAAACACCATTGGCATAAACATCTATGCAAAAACTGAATCCATTCTGAAATGAAAATACATCACTTGTCCATTTACTTGAATTTTTTCTTTTATCGGAATAGTTCTCGAAAACAAATGAAAAATTGTTAACGTCAGACTTACTTTTTTTCTGTTTTTCCCCTTTTAAATAGGCAGATTTCCACCACTCACGTTCTTTCTCTAATTCAGCAATTTTAGTCCATAACGAAGCTATTTTAGCATTCAAATTGGCAACTTCGTTATTCAACTTGGCAACATCGTTCTTCATACTTTCTAATGATTCCTTTAATTCCTCTATAAACTCATCCTTACTGCAAGATTTTTCTTTCTCTTTTTCGAACTTCACCCTGCTTTCTTGAATGGCTTCCTCGTACTCTGCAAATCTCTTTTTAGTTAATTTCACTACCAATTCCGAGTGATACGAGCTGTACGTTACATAATGGTCGTCTTCATTTCCTCTATCGAATAAAACAGTGCAACCTATATTAGAATATCTGCAAGAGCTCTTAGCTGCACCTTCACCAGGACTTGTTTCGGAGTCTGAAGTAATGCATACGAAATCTACCACGTAAGACATATTAATTAGGCGGCAATCAGTATGATTCTGGGGACTGAGTTACACTTTTTTATAGTCTTGTGCGGGAAGCATCCTTAATAGCTGGCTAACTTATTGCATTTCCGGACAATTAACGGAGCACATTGCTGCGCGTTTGTATAGCGGCGTGGAAGACCTCAGTCAAATATTGTAACACTTTTTGTGGCAACTTCTATTTTTATCTACTAAATTCCAAGTATAACAAATTGATTACTCAATAAATAAAAAATCTAGCTGCAAATGTTTGCCTGTGATGAGACTTAGAGGGCACACAATCGATGGGAAATTTGAAGTGGATATACTAAATGGTAACTTTAATATGAAATAGTAAAATCAAACATTCAGCTAGTGTAAACTGCAGGGTCTCGAGTATCATCTACTAGTTTACTTCACTAACTTACCCAAACAACCCGTTACTAACAATTAGGAAAGAATAAAGAGATAATGCAACTCTGGGGCCCTGGAGTGATCATCGTTGATCTATAAGAAAACCATATGTTGTAGTAAATTATCTGAAATGGACAGAGTAACTATATATTACTTGCCCCACTAGACAGTATCATAAACACCTCGCCTAAATCAATACTGAAAGAGAAGATTACATCAAAAGGGTATCTGACATGGAGAATGTAAGAGAAGAATGTAATGTAGCCAAGTGTATGAGTTACTAAGTTTGGCCATCGGACACGTACGTATATTGCATGACATGTTAGAAATACATAAAAATGTGTTAGTGCAAACCATTTGCAATTCAGATCTAACTTTTATCTCAGCTAACGAGTTTGTAAAGATGATATGCATAAAGAACACTATTTACCCCAGTATAGAACTCCTGAATAGATGTTTCAGCATCTGGTTTAGGATTGAGTTGATTGTCACACCACATGTACAAGATGAAACACAATGATCATCCATGGTGGTACGAACATAGTGAACCATCATTTATTACATTCAGTGCAGGAAAACTTGGCAAGAATGGTGCTTGATAAGGATCATTAGGGTTTACATGGCAGGGAGAGAGAGAAAGAGAGAAACCTGAGGATGCTGTGAGGGGCCGGAATGATCCTGATATGTGTAGCTATTCTTCACCTTACACTGCTAGGTACAATAAAAAGTTTTAATGATTTGATACAGAATGATTACAATCATCTGATTGTTGCGTGCCCCATGGCGTGCTAAGCCGTGGGTTAATTTGGTAATCAAATAGTAATGAATAAATAGAATAGAAACAACAGCTAAATAAATATAGAGTTCTATAGGGCCTGCTGGATTATGCTCAAAATTTTTAGAATTATTCTTTTTTATTTTAAAAAATTGTGTTTTTTATTCCATAAATTTTCTCATTATTCTCTCATTATTCCAAATAGAAATAAGTGAAATAGTGACGATTTGCAGTAGTTTTAGTACCTATGAAATGAATGAGTAAAACTAGCAGTCTCACTCTAATACTGAATTACTCAATATAGAGGATTCAATATAGCTAGCTAATCTTTTAGTGAAAACCGTCGACGTAAAATGAAGGAAAAAATGCTCTGCTGCAGCAGTTCAAAGTTCAGATGTGAGAAACCTGTGGATCATGGCATTAAAGTATTGTAATATACTCAGCACCTTCACTTCCCTTCAAATTCGTAGGTCAGCTGGTAATAATTTACATTTTTTTCTCAATTCTGATGCTGCATGACAGTCGAGTTGCTCAAAAAGAGAAGCATTGAGCTGACAGTGCTCCCAGTAGCTATTTCAAACTTTTTTTAATTTCTAATAACAGAGTGACCAACACAAACCCAGCTACTTTAAAGCCTGGTACACCGCCACCAAAATTGGTCTATAGGGTAGCTTGGCGCTCTTCTATCAGCAAGCTATATCAGACGAAGTGCAGATTTTGGAGTAAATAATATACAGTAGCAAATACAGACACAAGGGTTGCACGAACATATACAGAGTGTCTTTTGCATGAGCAAACATCAACCTATATATGAAGTGTGTTGCTCATGCTCACAAAACTTAAAAATGGCATGATTCACCAATAATGAGTTTAATGGGTTTCCATTAGCTAATGCAAAATGAATTAAGTTACTTGTTTGTCATAACAATGTTCTTTGTTGTGGAGTGCCACTGCTGTTGAGATGGTGGTACTCCACAGGTGGGGGGGGGTGGGGGGGGGGGGGGGGGGGGGGGGGGGGGGGGGGGGGGGGGGGGGGGGGGGGCACTACTGATTTTCTTTTATAATTATATTTATGGGTTATATGAACCCATGGGTTATTATATAGTTTTCCCTTTATTTTTCTTTTAAATACTTATATTATTCCACAATGTTATTTCATGTCTATTATTCCAGAAAAAATACTAGCATAATCTTGCAGGGCCTAGAGTACATGTGGTGGGGAAGATTACACTGGAGTCTTTCCCACAGCTGGTGTGTATTAATCACACTTCTCTATGATGAAAGTCCATGGGAAAGATTGAAGGGCCACAATCAACAAACACCCTATAGCTATATTACGGTAATTTGGAGTTGAATTACTGTTGACACAACAATATTTGAAGTACCGAATACAAAGTGCCAGCAAAGGAACTTGATATCCTAAGATCAACTTGACAAACTTCAAAAGGTTATGGAAAACAAATTCTACAAAAACACAGCACATAATATTAATACTTTGCCAATAGCAATGTTAAGTCGTTAGTAGTAGGGATTAGCATTAAAAGTTGCAATGCTTTAAAGGGAAGCAACCAAAATTCTTCAATTTAGAGATTTTCGGAGTATGAAAATAGTGACATGGTTTCGCTGTCACAAGATATACTTATACAGTTACTGAAACACCCTCTTTTTACATGTACATGAAAATTACCTCTATAGCTAATGCCATTGTAGGGGTCTTACTATTTAATTTTGGTCTTCTTTTATTAAAATCTTCTTCTCTGTGGAATAGGAGTCAATAAATTATTCTAGCATATTTTAGGAACACTGAAGCATTATGAGCATTTTAGGTGTACTAAAGCATTTTTCTAGCATTTTAGGTGAACTTTAGAAATTACACATAATAGTGCAGTGAGCAGGCCAGGGCAATAATGCAGTTTGCCTCCAAGATGACTATTTGGCTGCCTCAACTCATGAGACTGTGGGAGAGAGTGGTTTGACTTGGGAGGATCAGAGATGATGACCATTTACCCAGCAGAGGAGAGGCGTAGCCTGGGCTGACACATTGTTAGTAGATCAAGTTCCATAGATGGTGTGACAGCTTTACAGCCAACTGTAAAATTATCCAGTCACTGCTCCATAGCAGGCTGGCACTCACTGTACACATAATACAGCGGACCTGGATTTTGCCATAGTCACGCGGGCCAGACCCTTTACCTAATTACTCAGCGATTGGGTAAAGGGTCTGGCCCACGAGACTAGATTTTGCCAGACAGCCACAGACTCGTCACTATGGGGATCTCGTGTGGGTTACAACACCGCTGGACCTTAAGGAGTGGGAACACGTGTTTGCCACCAGACTTACGCATGATACATCTGTCACGACCTCCACAAAGACTTTTTCACCACAGGGTGTACCTCTGAAATCGGCAAGATGGACTCAGTGTTGAAGCACCCTGCAGAAGTCATGGCAGTGTACTTAAAAAAAGAGTGAGTTGCCTGGTAATGATGCTGGGTCTATTCACATTATCGGCATAGCTCCCAAGGCTGCAGGTCAACGGATTTGGGGTGATCACAAAAGGGCGTAACACAATACTCATCACAGACCTGTCATTCACCACTGGGTTAGAGTGTGAATGACAAAATTGAGCCTGAGCATCCTACTTGCTGATCTATAAGCATGTGGCATAGCTTAAGCTGCTAGTCCTGAATAAGGCAACATGCAGTGCTCCAAGACCAACCGGCTTATTCATCGATTCCATACTCGGTTTGGCTTGAGATCAGCATCAACATTTTTTTACTTAAGTAGCAGATGCCCACCACTGGGACAAGCAGGAATTGTTCACGAGACCCCACATGCATATCAAATTCTAAGCCAGAACTTTCAAAATAAAAGTAACTAAAACTTCAAAAAAAAATCGCTTTTCAAACAGTTGCATTTACCATTCCGTCATCTCCATAATATTCTTCTCCTATTCTTTGTGAGCTTGGCTAGAGCAAAATTGGTAGCACTTACCTGGCTAAAATTATGATAATATAATTTCATTTCCATATAGGTATATACCCTTCAGTTTTACTGCACTTGAACACTGACAAACTGTCTAGCCAAGGTCGTCTTCACTATGTTTACATCACCACGTTTTGGGTTTCCTGCATTAATTGAAACATTAGTTGAAACAACCTTGCACATCAAATAACTAACTTATTCAGCCATGTTGTGCAATAAACGGAACTACTCAAAAGTTTGAAAAAACTGGAAATTGGTGTAGCTGCTCCAGTTCAAGCATTGTAAGACTACACCAAGTTTAATTTTGTTGCAACAATTAATTTCCTATATGCAGATAATTCCTGTGTCTTGTTGGTTTTGGTGAAATTGTGGTTGGAACAGTGGATGAGGTCAGCAGATAAATCATCAGAGATAGCTAACCACATTATATATGCAGTCTGACTTCAGAACATCAACAATTTCACCAATTCAATGCACGTACTGTTTCAAGATCAGTAGCCACAGGCTTGATCCGTGAACTTTCAAATGTGAGATTGAGCTGCTCTATAATTTTTTTAGAGTATGTGTTGAGTCCAATACATCATTATTCGTATCAAATTTAACTTGAAAGTGACTATAAGCAGCTGGTTCAACACTGCGATTAGATCACTTCCAATTGTGTAAAATTTGTCAATCTTTTGGTCACCTATTATTCTAAAAATTATTCCAGAATAATTTATCAAGGCCTACTTTTGAGGTCTCTTTCTTATAACCCTCTTTCTTCATTAATTAATCTCACGATCTTTGCATGGATGCTAATTGTGTGTTAGTACAAATCACTTATAGATTTATAGCGAAGTTCTATCAAATTGTTTTAAAACTGCTCACAGCAACTGCGAGAGTGCAGAATTTGAGTAGCTAGCTTGGTCCTGCCATAGCATTACCTTGAGTAAAATAAAAAATAAAAAAAAACAAAAAACAAAAACTGAAGCTATTAACTAACTAGACAATAGACTGCCTAGTTAATAACTCTGTTGTTGTTGTTTGTTTTTGTTGTTTTTTTGGTTTGTTTAAATTAGTCTATTAACTTTACTTAACTTTAACTAACTTTATTTGTAATAGCAAAACATGGAGACATTTAGTTAATAACCATTTTTTAACCTTCTTTTATAGTAGCTATTAGTTTATGGTAGTCCAAGTGAAGTATTGGACTGTAGCTAACTAGCTACACATATTCATTTACGTCTAAAATAGCTAATAGACTTATTTTTATTAAACATTATTATTCATATGTTCTAGAAAGTAATAACCACCTAAAAACAAAATTATGGCCATTGACATTGCCACCACGTACACCATTGCCAGTGAAGGAAGAACCACAGGAATCATGTTAGCACCCAAAAATATTGTCACAGAAATAAAAATCATGAAGAGAATTATCTTGAACTGGATTGGAATAGAGATTTGAAAGCCCTACAAATAACATTCCTTTAAAATAAATTGTAATATAACATACAGAACAACAACTTACTTGGTTTTTATCCGGCATCTATTAAACAGCAAAGAGATAACATTAATCAAACTAAACGAAGAATTCTTTTTTACATTATTTCTATATTCAACTATTCTGTATATTAATGGCCATGTGTGTCAGCTAATTTTAATGCCTACACAGACATACCTCATAGTTCATCAGGCGCCAAAGCTGATTTAGACACCACCTCTGTCATGCATTTAGTATTTAGTAGCCTATCAGAAGTCCCCACATTGCACTTTGCATATTTGAGCTCGGTTTGGTTCAGTGGGAGTGGGATATTCTAAGCTGGAGTTAATGATGCATGGTACTGAGTTATGACAGTCACTTGCATTCTTATATGTATCTGTAAATCATTTCCTTAATACGGACTCTGCATAGTATTGTGCCTGCTCAGGGATTGCACCAAAGTGCTTGATATTGAACCTGTAACCTATACATAGTAAAGAAAGTCTTATAAGTCACTCGAAGGATGAGTTGTACAGAAGAACAATCCAGGAGCTTGCCAAGAATGAATTTGTTTAGCAAAAACTAGTGGTCACTTGAACGAAGCTATACTAAAACATTAAAAAAAAATGTTTGTGTGTGTATCAATTAAAAAACATACTATACTAAAACATTAAAAAAAAATGTTTGTGTGTGTTTATATATCAATTAAAAAAATACAAGTGTTTACTTAATGTACATAATTCTGTCTAATTTTTCTTGTATTTCTGGAGTCCATATAATTGAGATTGAAAGGGGTGGAGAAAAAAAAAAAAAAAAGTTGCACAGAAAACTTCAGCTAGCGGCACGTAGCTATACAAAAATTGTAATGTTCAGTTATGAAACACAATAATGGGGTTGCAGAGGGTGAAGGAGGTAGGAGGAAAGACCAGCACTTTCTATTTATTAAGGCAGCTTGCACCATTCCTTCACTTAAACAGATAAAGGGTCACTTTTCCTCAGGTTAAATTTCTTGACGATCTACTATACGTAACTAATTATGGTGATTTATCTTGAGAATGTCACTACGCGTTTTAAGTAGTCAGTTAAACAAGTGTCGCCAAATTTTAAGTCCCTCCAATTGTGTAGGAACGGTCGCTACGTTCAGAATTCGTCGAGCGATGCGCTTCACCGTCGACTGCGTTGTTAGGAATTGTCGCTACCTAAATTAGTTAGCCCTTGTAGACTACTTTATTTAGGTTCCTCAGGTGGTTCCAAATGTAAAGAACTAGCAGCGCTCGGGACGCTACAGCTTGAGGCCACCAGCGGGGCCCTAAAAATGGTAGCTAGTCTCTTCGAGGCAGCGCCTAACTAACATGTTTGAGACGAGATTTGGTTCTTACACTATAAAACCTTCACTTCCTACTCAGCACCAACGCGCGCGAACTTAATTGGCGTAATAAAAAGGAGTTGGGTGGGTTGGTGAGGCTAGAGTAGGCTGACTCTAGCTATTTTGCTGTCTTAGCTACTGGACATTCATGGGGGAATTAAATGGTGCCATCAGAGCTTTAGTACTCTGCCCAAACCAATGTGAAATTCTAATTGAACCTAGCAAAGAAATGGAGCATAGGCTTGTTTGTCCGAATGAAGTCCTCGCATGCAAGTATTTGAGTATTGGTTGCACTGATACGTTTAAAAGAGCAGATGAAGAAAGTCATTATGAAAATTGCAGCATTCTGCACAATGAAATGGTAACCAAACTAAGTCAGAGCATATTCCAGGATCTGGACATGACAAGAAAGAATATACGTGCAGGTTTGGAAATGGAACAAAGGAAATTAATGGAACAAAATGAGATGATGAGACAACTACGAGAAGACTTGAGAGTAAAATTGAACGAAAAGGAAGAGTTGATTAATAAACTAAGTGAAAACTTAGTCATAGAGAGGAAAAGATCTGACAAACAAGATGAAACAATTAGAAAACTGGAACAAGAAAAGAAGCAGTATAATGAAGACATTAAACGATTAAATGAACGCATTCAACAGTTAGAAATCAGACTTTCCAAGCTTGAGAAGAAACAGGCTCGAAAGTACATCTCCTTCAGTTTGGATAATTATACTGAAAGAAAACGTACCGCCAGACCATGGAGTGAAAGATTTACTTCTAAAGGATATCATTTTTGCATTCAAATCCATACCAATGGTTTCTCAGAATCTCGCAATAAAGCAATTAGTGTGGGAGTCATAGTTTTGAAAGGAGATAATGATGCAACTTTAAAATGGCCATTGGAAGCTTCTTTTGTTCTCACCTTATGCAAGGCTTTGCCCGAAGGAGAAGACAAGACTGTTATTGAATCCGTGGCATGGCAGAGACCTGAAGAAGCCGAAGTGAAGGATCCAGAGTACCTGACGTATTTTACCCATGAGCCTCTCAGTCAATACCCTCATGCTTTCATTTCACACTCAAAAGTCAAGTCATTTCTCGACAACGACAAGCTTAACTTTAAATTATCTGTGTCCCCAGATCACTAATCAGTATTGTTATTTAATATAATCTTTTTTGCAAACTTTTTTTTATATTTCTGTCATAAATATAACAATAGCCATAATGTATTATTCTTTTTTAATATGAACAGAAGCTATAAGTAACTAATAGCTAAATGTATTGCATTTCTGATATTAACAGAAGTACTATTGGCATGCTTTAGCTCAAATGTTAATGAACTAGTAGCTAGCTCCAATCTGACTGAAGGAGAATTCACTATTATTCTGCAGCATTTTGACAACCTAGCTTTCTCATGATTTGTTATAAACTAGCTATATACTAGACGAAAAATATAAGATAAATTGAGAAATAAATTCAATAAGTTGTATTTTTTCGTTGAAACAGCAGTTCCAGATTTCTGGTTTTAAAGTATGTATTTGATACCTGTTCATCCAGGTTCTCTTGGTTCCAGTAACCCAAGTGGTGGTAGCTACTTAAAAACATAGCAAAACTTAAGTAGCTAGCTTAGCTACCAGCAGACTGTACTTATATAGCACTGACAAATGGCAAACACAGGGACCATAGCATGAATTTTCAAGTATGTACTGATGGAAATATTGCACATTCAAGGCTTCTGCGCCATTCTCATTGGCCTATATTCTGCAGCATTATGACAACCTAGCTTTCTCATGGTTTGTAATAAACTAGTTGTATACTAGATGAATAAAATTCAATAACAGTTGTAAAATAATTAATTTTTTTATTGAAATTATATAGTCCCAGATTTTTGGTTAAAGTATGCATTTGATACGTGTTCATCCAGGTCCTCTTGGTTTCAGTAACCCCAGTGGTGGTAATACAACAGCATGCCAACACTATCACTGTAAATCAAAAATCAAAAGGTGTGTAGTTCACACTAAATTATGTAGTGTGAATCACTTTCAAACAATAGTCACACCAAAATATAGAGTGACGTTCATGCCTCATCATTTTGGTGAGAAATACACGCTATATTCAGTGTGAGTGGGTGACTGGTGTACACTGGCTCTGATCTCCTCATGGGGCAGCACTCCAATGTCAGTCTCCTCAGCTGAGGACTGCTTAGCTAACTTCTACGATTGACTAATTAATATACCACTTTGGTAAACAGTTAATTTGTTTTGTAGTTGCTGTTGTTATTATGCAGTGCAGCTGCCTAGTCGTGAGCTCCACCGTCCTGGCACACACCTATGCTCAAAGCCTGATACCATTCACAAGTTCACAAGAACTCCAAGGTATAGCTAGCTAGCCTTTTTTTTCTCGTTAACCATTCCTTCTCCGCGCGTTAATAGTAAAGGTTTGGTGTACCAATACTGAGTGCACTCTCTGGCTAGCCAGACCCTTCCGCCTAGATGCTAAGCTTAGCGATTAGGTAAAGGGTCTGGCTAGCGAGACTACTGAGTATAGTCTGGCGTAGCCGTCAACTTACTAATAAGCGTATTCGTTTTAGTTTTATTTAAAGAACAACACTAATAATGTCAGCACAAAACAGAAAAATGGTCTGAATTTGCTTAGAATTTAATGTTACATTGATCAAAGGATTAGAAAAGAAACGTAAGAATGATAGAAAGCTGATTCAGACTTGTAAGCGTTTTGTATATGTTTTCTTATAAGCTAGTACTAAATTATATTATATTCTCAATGGGAGGTGTCCTGCCTTCTTTCACATTTATTGCCTATTGCAGTATAGCTATAGAGTCTACCTAATGAAGCCGGAATGATCTGAAACTTTCCAACAATCTTTTGTATGCAACTACAGTCGAACCTCCCTACAACGGGACTCCGAGAAGCGGTCAGACTCTCAACAACGGTCAGACCGTTGGGAACGGAGTATTTTCTGCATGTAATGGATTTTTTGACTCCAAGTAACGGTGACTCTCTACTCCGGACAACGGCCAAGTTGTGTGCCCCAAAATGTAATGTATTGTACAAAATTTATCTTGGGACGGCCAGTTAGCCACACCCAACTTATTGAGCCTCCATTTTGCCTAGCCTTTCAATTTTAGCTTGCCACGCCTAACTAATTTATGACTTGTGTGCCTTTCAATTTAATAAAAGACATAATACTAAATGAATGCTAATACTAATTTTACATTCATTACAGATGTCCCTCTATTAACTAGTTCTCTCATTCGGCAGACATAAACAGGTGGGCCGAACACGCGGTAGATACTGGGCACTTCCAGGCCATAACTGGCGCCTTTGTTCACTCTCTCTCCTTGGACCACAGCGTGTGCTATCTACTGGATCCACGTCAACATGCGAATCAGAGGAAACTTGAATTGAATTCTGGACATTGAGTGAAAAAGAGGAGCCCTGGACTGATCCATAGACAGATCCATTTAAAAGAAGCTTGTTACTTTTACCTTTAATGTCCTTTGGGTTTGCCCCAGAGGAAATCAAAGACTTTCTCTCCTTTAAGAGAATACTCTCAGAGTTTCTCTTTGAAGGGGTCATATAAGGTTTTATATACACCTTTCATTTGGTCAATTTACTTCGGTTGGATAGGATTTCAGACACTTCAGTTGTTCTAAACAACTTCACAAGTAGAGGTCGAGGCCTTACATGAGAGGGGCTATATTTACCCATTCTCGTGCAATATCTAACAGAAAGCTTAGAGATATCAGGCATGAGTGAAGATAATACTGATATCACTTGCTTTTGATCACTGTCTAACCTAACCTGATGTGAAGTGCCTTGAAGACATTCATCAATATCGTATATCACTAAGCTAAACTTATGTTCCCATATATTTACAAATTCTGCGCATCTTCACTTGCACATACAGTTTCTCTTCTCTTTACTGTCATTATGGAATCTCATTCCATTCCAGCTGACTGGAAGGTACACAAATTATTTCCTCTCTACAAGAAAGGAAGTGTATCTGAAGTTAGCAACTACAGGCCTATTTCTCTCCTAAACATTCTTCATAAAGTACTAGAATTAATAGTCTACTCTAAGATAATAGATTTTATATATCCAAAAATTTCAAAGACACAATTTGGTTTTATCAGAAATAGATCCACTCTTCAACAACTTCTTCTATCATAGCTATACTTCAGTTTTCAATTCTGTGGAGTCAAAGCGACACACAGAAATTGTGTTTCTTGATTTTGCCAAAGCCTTTGATTCAGTCCCCCACAATGAACTTTATCTAATCCAAAAAACTCCGAAATAAGGTCAAACTCTCTACAAAGGCCAAAGGGTTCGTCCCCATGCATGGCTGTTGTTCGGAGGTTCGACTGTAGTTATCAATTAGGAATTCTGCAGCTATTATTAATGTTGGATCATACATTTGATGAAGTAGATATGCATGTATTGCCATATAATGACAAGTAACAAGGCAATTCCAAGTTGGTAAAGCAATAGCTACTACATTTCACTTCTTCTCAATAATCTACACAAGTAAATTTTTAATCAACAAAACCAGGATAATAATTCATAAAAATAATTATGTAAAACTTAACAATACCAAATCTTCATAAATGGTTAAGTTAATTGTTAGTAGTAGGTGTTCCTAACGTAACAATAGATCCAACAAAACTTCCTCCTCCATGACTAGAAGAACCATTAACTCCGCCTCCTGCAGAGGTGGCGGGTGTGTTCAGAGAATCTGGTAAAGGCGGGAGGTCAAACTCATCAAACTCTTCACCGTCTGTGCTGTAGTTTGAAAAGGACATAGGGAAATTGACTTGCGAAGAGTTGGCACCAGTTGTTGGTGCAGATGTCTCTGACTTTGGTGCACCATTAGCTGAGTTGGAAAACACAGCAGTAAAATCCACCTCCTCGTCATCATCATCATTTTCTTGAAGTAGGGCCTCAGATTCACTTGTTGCTTCACTCGCCCTCTGTGAATACATATCTGTGGATGGAAGGTAACCAGAAACAGAGGGATTGGGCTTAGTGTAAGAGATATCATGGCTAGCCTCAGAAAAGCTGGGAGGGCTGAAGGTGGATGTTGTAGAAGAAATAGACGAATGTGAGGCCAACATTTGGTTTGTGGAGGACACATCACTTCCAACTATAGTACCTTCACTGTACGTTGATAACTGCTTCAATCCATCAGTTTCACTGCTCCCACCACCTGACGGCAAATATGATGAAGATGATCCAAACGGATTCCAAGAAGTGGAAGATTCAGACATTGCACCAAATGAGGCGTGGCCATTTGTACTTGTTTCCGACCCCACACTGGGTGGCCACACTGCTGAGTCGGTAGCTGACAGGTAGTCTGAAGTAACACTAGCGTTTGATGGGTTATACACTGGAGCATTCGAGTCTGATAAATCTTTACGAGATATTACGAGATTACTGGAATCCATGGATGAAAAGGAACCCACTTCCGAATCCATAGGAGTCAGTGGGCTGTTCAAGTCACCAAAGTATTCTGTGCCACTCTGGAAAGAGCTTGGCATCTGATGGTATCCTGAATCCGGAGCTGCAGCAGCTGTAACAATATTGGTAGTCTTAGGTAAATAACCATCACCATCACCACCATTGGCTGAGAAAGTGGTGGTAAAGTTTAGTTGAGGAGGGAAGCTAGATGTTCCACTTGTAGATAGCTGAAAGGACAGCAGATCTGTCCCGTTGCTATTAGCTAAAGCCACAGTGCTGGCTTGCTCTGTAATAATCTGCATACTTGAGAAGCTGGTATTAAAACTGGAAGCAGATGATGAAGGCTGCTTCTGATCCATATCAGCAACAACCTCTGGTCTGCCATTGTTCTTGAGCTTCTGACCGGACACTCCAGCAGGTGAAGACTGAGATGGAGTGTGCCTGGGAGTGCTTGAAAAGCTCCCAAGATTGGAATCACTGATGGATTTCTGTTTTATTGGTGGCCGAGACTGCACAATGAAAAAAATTCACGAGAATACAAATGAACACTTGCCTTATTATCTAGTATGCTACATTAAAGTGTATTCAGTTAATTGAAATTTATTATTATGCATAAAATAAAGGAACAACAATATCCCCCAAAAATACTTCAATTAGCTACCAAGTTAAATGCAAATGAAATGAGTTCTACCATGCATACCGGTCTTGGTGGTGGAAATGAACCATGGGGGACTGTTGAGATATCCGACATATAAGGAGAATCCTGAGATAAATAGTTCATTTTATAAATTCAGCACCATCAAAAAAAAATTTAAATTAATAAATTTCCAGTATGTTTGGTCACCTTGGTAGGCTGAGACTTGAATGGCTCTGCTGTAGTAGATCTTGACCTAGAGCTCTTGGTGTAGTTGCTTTGAATAATCTTGACAGCAGCATTGATTGCATCGTTAATAGCTGCACAAACCTTATAAAAAAAACAACAACACAATATGCTTAAAATGTTACAAACTGATGTTTTCTTGATATTATATAAATTATCACCTTAGATCCCGTTGTCTCCGCCTCCATCACATGACATAGAAACTTTGCTTTGTTGTCATCTGAAGTCTCTCCAGAAACACGGTTCACAATACCAAACAGCCTATATAAATTAAATGCCATAGGAATTAAATAGCAACAACAACAACTCTCATTTATCAAATTAACGAATAGAAGAAAATAACAAGTATGTTATGACTACACTCTAATTACAGTAGAATGTCAGTTATCCGAACACATTGGGACTGAGAGCTGTTCGGATAACTGAAACGTTCTGATAACTGAACACCATAGAAAATGTATTATAAAACACTAATAAAGGGGTATGGTCAAGCAATTCTTCATGTCTGCACGTGCTACTATTAGATTTTGGGTGTTCAGATAATTGAAGTTTGGATAACTGACATTCTACTGTATTATAAATGCAGCCAGCAAGATAATAATATACCAGAGTAAAAAACAAACAAAAAATTTATCAAATTCACGACTAATAATTTACTTTGAACTATTAGGTTGGACTGCACATCGCAAAATATCTCTAAGAAATATTTGACCAATACCCTTCTTGGCAAAGTGGTCATACAGGTTGATGGACTTGTGGGTGACTGTCATCTCAATGGACTGAGCCACTCTCTTGTTCTTCAAGGCTCTTGCAGTCACCACACGTTGAATAGTCTCCAAAATGACTGTAACATCTATAAAAAGAAAGAATAGACTGTTTTCGATTCAATCGGACAACTTAACTATTCAGTAAAAGTTAAAATATTGAATTCTCTTTCAATAATGTATTATTGATAAATTAAATGATAACTTTGCAGTAAAACTAAAAAAATTCACTCTAAGTAAAAATACTCATCTACTTTAATTACAAGTACATTCCAATCAATTAGTTGAAGTATAACAAGAATTCCATTATGAATTGGCACTGGCCAAGAAATAACAGAAATTAATATATTAGATTTCTTCTCCCCACATACTTCTTCCCTCCTGTACTCCCACATGTCCCAGGTACTTCACATAAAATGTCCTTGAGAAAGTTTTCTGGGGCAATCTGGTGGGAGAAGCTCCAGAGCCGACAGTCAACTGCTCGGGCTGCAGTGGATAAGGAAGATTGGATGGCCGTGAAGACACCAAGGGACCCATGTGAATACCGCCAATGTCCCCATTATCCTTAGATGAGGTTCCTTCCGTAGCCTTAGGTGTGGTACTGGACTTCCTAGAGAACAATGGAGACTTCTTCTGTGAAGTGCTTCTGCCATTGGCGGTAGAGCTCTCTTCAGATTGGCCGCTGTTACTGTTCGATGTGTCGAGGAAGTTTAGGAACGGTAAGGAGGACAGAGAAGGGAGCTGGTTGTAGAAGGAGGTGCTTGTGGTGGTCGTGGCAGTGGTGGAGGCGGTGGGGGCAGGTGCAGTGGTTGTAACTGCCGCTGTTGAAGGTGTTGATTTGGTCAGTTTGGTTAAAGGTGACACTTTCTTGGGATCAATTTCTTTGCTCACCCAGGACTTGATCTTCTCACGCTCCATTCTACACAATCAAACTTGTAGTAAAAATTCCACCCAGTGCACTTGTAACAAATTGAATTTTAAACAAAATGAAGAGGTTATTTATAGCATACACTTAGTACGGAAGGCAATTAGTCTAGTACAAAATAATAAAATAACAAAAATGTGAATCTAACAGTAAATATCTCAAAGGATATTTATTTTCGACTGTAAATTATTATCATTACTACAGTCTACACTAGTTACATTCATTCCAGTCTATTTCCAAGCTCGTAATATACGGCATCATCTTTGTATTTTCGTTGTTCATATGAATCATAAATCCCCCCCCCTCCCGACTTTTATTATTTTATAGACTGTAATAATTGTGGGTGTGGCCACAAGAAGAAAGAAAGAGAAGAAGTGAGAAGAAAGAGAAGAGCAAGAGGAACCTATATAATATATATGTGTGTCATTAGTCATGTAAATTATTATTTTATTATTAGCAGTTTGTGTGTGTATTTATTTCAGTTGTGCCCCGGATGTCCGGTGGATCATGTGTTCATTGTATACGCGCGTGCGTGGCCAAAACGGACATAAAAGCCCAGCCACGCATGCGCATCATCAGTTCTCATCAACAGAATTAAAACTCTGAACTAAGGTGGAGGGCTCTGGTGGCGGCGCCGCCTGGGGTTTTACTGGCGCGTATGAGTAACTTCTCGTGTGCCTACAATCTCCGGCGACTACCAAGCGGTTTCCTTACCTACAATAATGATTCAGTCATTCTCAGCTGAAATAATTATAATAATAAATTATAACTTACCCGACGTTCCGACTTCTTGCCGAAGTCCTCTCAGGGAATTAAAAATATTGGCTGTTAAAAAGAGAAAAATGTCCTATTACTGTAATAATGATAATAATTTATCAGTTGAAAATAAACACCCTTTGAGATATTTACTGTTAGATTCACATTTGTTAAACATATAACAACAGTAACAAAAACTACTGCAAAAGTAAGAAATCACTTGAATATCATCCTTTAGCAAGTCTTTCAGTGACCTTTGCACATTTCTATACTGTATTTAGAACCTAGTTTTGGTAATGTGGCAGAGGAATTTGAAGTCCCTTAGGTCCTTCAGGGAGGGATACTATAGTGCCCCCACCTTCAAAGTAGGGCTTCTATAATATGTAGAGTCACTCTAATTGTGTTGTAAGGAACGGTTGCTATATTCAAAATTTGTCAAGCGGTGTGTTTCATCGTCAATGACGTTGTACAGTTGTTATGTTCTAAGTTAGTTAGGTGCTGCGTAGCAGTCTAGAACTACTGCATTCAAGATACCTCAGGCCCTAACTGTAGCACCCTCACTGCGTTTAGGTCACTACAGCCAAAGACCTTCTGGACCCTAAAAAAAACTGTAGTTCCCTCTGAGGCAGCGCCTAACTATAATATATATACTACATTAATCCATGCATACATTATATACCATAAGTACAACTACGTATGTATATTTAGGAATTACATACAGTGCTTCCAGCTTAAAGAGTGGAAACTTTGATTCCATGAGATTGACCAATACATAGCTCTTTATAATTTAGGCATACCATTTTCCATCTGATTTAAAAGATTCCTGATATCTTTAAACAGTTATTCAACCATGGGAAGGTGAGAAAACGCGCCTCTCTCATAGACTACAATACATTTTTCGCCATTTTCTTTGACGTCGGAACTTATGCGGTAATTCGTCACACGGCGTAAGACTGGGTCCAACTTCGCGCTTGCGCGACCTGAAGGGAATTACCCTAGCATAATCGGACTTTCCATTTTCACTTGGCGGGCTAACTCGATTATAGTATGGCTTCCAAAGCAGCGTTACCTACGGTTAGTCGCGCGAGCAAGCGACGACGAAATCAGGTGGAAGTTCTGGAGATATCCTCTAACATTCCTGTAGAGTCTAAGAGAGCCTCCTCTTCTACAGCAGCTAAAAAAATGAAAGACTGCATGAAACCAAAGGCTCCCAGAGGAAGACATGTATCTCTTTCACCTCCACTTTCTAGCTCTTTAAGTGCATCCTCACATTCTCCATCTATTTCACCAACTATATCCACCTCAAACTCTCTATCTTCCTCTCATTCTATATCCTCCTCCATGTCTTCTCATTCTTCTTTATCCTCCCCCCCGTCTTCCTCTCATTCTTTATCCTCCTCCCCATCTTCCTCTTATTCTTTATCCTCCTCACACTCACTATCCTCCTCCCCCTCCTCCTCATATAATTTTAGACCCAAACAGCCTTGCCCGTCCCCCTCACCCAGAAATAACTATTTGAAGCTATTAGTGAAAGAGAGTCCACACGTGATTTCACAAGGATTGCACAGTTTACAATCTTTTGTGGAAAGAAACACAACTTTGGCTATACAGAAAGCTATAGCTCTTCAAATAGTTGGTGCTGGTATGACCGCAGAGATGGGCATCACAGAGTCGTGCAAGTTGGCCTCAAAAGCCACTGGATTCTGTTGGAAAGTGATCCATAGGTGGGCAGCGGATATCTATGTTGACTTCTTTTCCCTGATATCTTCTATTGATGAAGCAACAGATGAGCGGATACAGCATGAGTTGGAGTCAGGAAGAGGAAAACATCCAAAGTGGGCATCTTTGACCTTTGATGAAAATTTCATGGCTGAAGTTCGGAAGTTTGTGTGTGACACAGCAAACATGAGGGGACGTCCTAATCTCACTTTGAACGATATTGTAGGCTGGCTCAAAGATCACCACCAAGTAGATGTGTGCAAGTCAACTGTCTCTATTTGGCTGCATGAACTTGGGTTCTCATATCAGCACCATTCCAAGGGCATATACTTTGATGGGCACGAACGGTCGGATGTTGTTGCTGACAGGAAGCTCTATCTTAACAGGCTGAAATCTCTGGAAAGTAGGATGTGGACATATAACTCTCCATCTCCTGACCCAGCCATTAGACCAGTAATCAGAGTCTTCCATGATGAATCCACTTTTTATGCCAATGCGGATCAGTCATCTCACTGGACAGATGGAACCAAGCAAGTGCTCAAACAGAAGTCCCTTGGGCAGGCTATCATGGTCTCTGATTTCGTGGAAGAAGTTGGTGGCATGCTGGAGAGTAACAATGAGAGGTGTACCATTTTTCTGGAACACAAGACAGATGGCTACTTCACTAATGATCACTTGATTTCACAGGTCTGAAAAAAATGCTGAAATTAAGATAATAGTATTAATAGTTATAATGATAATAATAATAATAATAATAATAATAGTAATAGTAATAAATAATAAATAATGGTAATAATAATAGAAATAATAATAGTAATAGTAATAGTATTAATAATAATAATAGTAATAGTAATAGTATTAATAATAATGGTAATAATAATAGAAATAATAAGAGTAATAGTAATAGTATTATTAATAATAATAGTAATAGCAATAGTATTAATCATAATAATGGTAATAATAATAGAAATAATAAGAGTAATAGTAATAATAATAACAATAATAGTATTAATCATAATGAATAGTATTTATATTTAAGGTACTTACAGATAAGTATGTAATGGTATCTATTCTGCAGACTCACAAGGCAATTTCCTTGTTTGAGAGTAAGTATCCCTCCTGCCAAGGTCTTTTTGTGTTTGACAACGCACCATCTCATACAAAGAGACCTGAAAATGCTCTCAACGCTGACCGAATGAATGTGCGGGATGGAGGGAAGCAGCCATTCATGCAGGACACAATGTGGAGTGGACAGGTGCAGAAGATGGTGACTGAAGATGGACTGCAGAAGGGGATGAAGACCGTGTTGGATGAGAGAGGGATTGACATCAAGGGCATGAATGCTTCCAAAATGAAGGAAGAACTTCTGAAGTTTAAGGCAAGTAAAACACACATGAATACAAAAATTGCAATTCATAATTTTACTTGAAAGCATGTGATTTCAATAGCTCAATTAGAAAATGTAATTAATAATTTTAAAATGTGCATTATCGTTTTTAAAATGCTCTTACCTTTGTTTTTATTTTGGCAGGATTTCCAAGATCGCACCACCATCCTTGAAAAGGAAGTTCACAGTCGAGGGCATTTATGTGTCTTTCTCCCCAAGTTCCATTGTGAGCTGAACCCTATCGAGCATGTGTGGTGTCAGTGCAAGAAGCATACCAGAAGTTATGCCAACGGGACCATCACCAGGCTAAGGAAGATTGTACCCGAGTCATTCTCCCTTGTAACCTGTGAGAGTATTGGACGTTTCTTTGCGAAGTGTAGAGATTATGAACAAGCCTATGACGAAGGTCATACCTGTGACAGCGTGGATGAAGTGATTAAAAATTACAAATCACACAGGAGAGTGAAAGGAGTAACGTAGGGCATGCAGCACAATAGTATTCTTTTATTTAAATTTCTTTCAACCGGCTCTTTTCAGAGCCACCACCAACCAAAAGATTTCACTTTTCGAGTTGTTAGCTAGGGTACTAACCTCTGTTGCATATGATCATCAGCATGTGATTAGTGGGAGACTGGTAATCTTCTACAACTTGAGGTTGTGATGGTAAATGTACTTGGTAGCTCACGTATGGAGAGGACTGGCTCTATGTTGCACTCGTTATGTCAGGTAGTCTAGCTGTATTAGTTATGTTGCCGTACACACTTTTTTCTTTCGTCGTAGTACTCGCATGTGCCTTTTGTTTCGTTTACGTATCAGCATGTGACGTTTTTGTCGATGTATTGTTTGAGTTTTGTGTCTGGTGTCTGGTGATTGTTGCTGTTGTAATGGTGGAGTCATATTTAAATCAGCTAAGTTACAGTCTGTAAATCTTGATGGTTGTGTCTCAGTACCGTCAACTGTATATTGTAAGTCACGTGGGATTTCATTTTGCTCACAGTCGTCTATGTATTTATCTAATGGTGGTGTCATATTAAAATCTTCTGTTTGGGAATTGTCTGGCGTTGAAGTTATAGGCATTGTTCTGTCAGAGTCATGTTCAGCTTCGTCAAATGTATGATGAGAGTCACTGTCGAAGTCTGAAATTGTGTAGGGGCAAGCTTGTTGAAAGGGGCTAGAGTATTGGGAGTTATTATTGTCACTGTTAGTATGTTCACTGTTAACGTCTGTGTGACTGTGGTCTTCGTTACAGTACGTATCAACAAGTTCTCTGTTTTCTTCTATGTCTGTAGTGCTTGAGTTGACGTCAGCGTGATTGTCTGGTAATGTTGCACAACTGTATGTCAAGTTAGTACAACACAGAGCACTCATTACCTCTCCTACCCTACTCTGGTAGCCACAGATAGTCACCCTGATTGAGCACACTCTATTTCCATAGGATCTAGAGTAGCCCAATCGGGTGAAGGGTGCGGAGATAACTTGCCTGTCAAAAAAAAAATGTTTGGACATGATTGAATTTGTACGCTATAGTGTTGTTGTACAATAGGTATAAAAACCTTGAGTGGAAGGCATTTTGTAGCTGTGTCACAACAGAATGCAGCACATTTACTTACCCGTTTGCCTGGAATCCAGCCCTGAGGAGAGGAGCCAACATTTGTGCCGCTTCCCGAGCTAGATGACCAAGCATTCGGGTTGCAGCAGTCACCATCAGAGCAACGCAGTTGGGGTCGTAGAGATTCCCCGCCTCTAAAATGCATGTGAAGGCCAACCCCACGCGACTAGCACAATCATAGAAAAGAATCCCTCTCGCCTGAGAAAAAAAAGTTGCCAACTCGATAGAAGCCATATTTAGCCTGGCGGTAAAGTGGCGCCAAACAGGACCGCGAGTTACCCCACGGGCTGACCGTTTTGTGCATGCGCATTGTTTGACGTCACGTTTACGTATACAGCACTCCTAAAATATTGGTAAACGTCACAAATTGACGACCCGTAACATACAAAAGTAAATTTTTGACAAAAAAGCTGCTAATTGGCTCAAAATTTGAGATCAAATTATGAAAATTTTATATAATAATATTGACATATATGACTATGTCATACCAAAATTTTAGACCTTCATATCAATATTTACTCTTTTTCTGGCTTAAACACATTTTTTTATAAATTGGCAAATTTTCACTAAATAGATGCTTATTAATACAATAAAATTGGTGCACTGAAACTTTAGCCAATATATCACCAGTTCGCAAACTTAGAAAGATTCATATTAATATTTGCTTATTTACTGGCTTAAACACTTTTTAATTCACTATTTCTGAACTTGAACTTCAAGTACCTCTCACCACAATAATAACCACTTAACCACACAATTATTTTGTGGGAAGGTTGATGTGATATTCATGTATAAGTCTTCCAAGTTTAAAGTATTTATTTTATATACTTTATAAATTATAGTGGACTAAGTAGCACTGACCAAATCTCCCAAGTTTCCACTCTTTAAGCTGGAAGCACTGTAATTACAATATTCTGTACATAGTAGCTAAAATATACACATCACATCGCTCACTTGATGATGGCTTCATCTCTCCTGGCATTGGAGCGAGGCTGTAATAAAACATTGTATGTGTTCACAAATCAATAAATAAAGTGAACTTTCAGCACTGCTTTACATCAACTCATAACTATTCAATTATAAGCATGATTCAGACTAAAGAACTGCTAAGCATGGAAATTTAAATACATTCATTAAAGTTTGACTAACGGACACAAGTCTATGGATCTCAATAGTAGTTGTTGTTTCTTTTTTTAATTTGAGGTTGATATTTTTCTTTGAGCATTCTCACAGCACCCCGTTACTAATAAATATCTGATTTAGTTCTTACAACCACATGTTTTATCCCCACTCCTTTACGTGGACTTTACATTGAATGAACAACAACATCCGGTCTGCTAATTTGTTATTAATCTCAAAGAAGTGATTTTTTTCTACCATTAATGATGTACAACACAAACAATACTATGTTGATTAGAGCTTAACCCTTTCCACGCCGACTTTCTTCAACACTTCGGGCGTCTTTTAGAATTCGAATTTGATTTTAGGATTTCTACCGCAAAGCAACTGCAAAAATCCACAAACAAACAGCCAGGCATATAAAGTAGGTAGCTATAGCCTTATAACAAGCTAAATAAGCTTCTAAAAGCCTGAAAATTAACCGAAATCAGTCCATCTTACACCAAGTTTCGAGGAACTCCGAAGAACTAGCCCAATCGATTGCTCTTGATGTCCCATAGGAAAAACTTTATCCATATTCTTCGAAAATGCTAAGGGACTCTCTATAGCCTTCATACTTTCTATTCTGAGTGTTAAAGGCCGTAGGCAACAAAAAATTTGGGCGCTTGGCGTCCTGAAAATTCACAGTCAAAAAAATTTCTCGATCTCCGTTTTCAGACAATTAAAAAAATAACAATTGCAATTTTTTTTCTTCTCTTTTTAACAGCTAATAATATAGTTAATTATAACTTAACTATATTGGCTGTTAAAAAGGAAAAAAATGCAATTATTGTAATTATTTCAGCCAAGAATGACTGAATAATTAAAAAAAATACATAACCTGCCCGTACAAGTTCAATATTTTTATAAAAGGAACTACAATGCCTACTTTACATATAAAAAAGAAATGACGGCTTAATCTAAGATAGATTTTTTTTAATTCGGAGAACGTGAGCCTGTTATCGTCAACATGTAAGCGGTTACGGCGTCGAAAGGGTTAAGGACAAAGAAAAGAAATTAGTATTATAATATAATAATAATTGTTAAAAATCAGAAAGTAGGCAATTACATGAAAATTATTACACACAACTTTTTGTGATGAATCATACAACTAAAAATGTCATCAAAAGTACATAGTCAGTACTACAAGGCAGAGTTAGCTAAGGATTAAGATTAAGTGGATGAATTCGACAAACTTAGGCATAATCTGCTGTAAAAAGTAACCTGAAATGAATTTGTTCATTCTGTGAGAAAAAAAATACTTTTGAGTGATCTAAAGAAATGTTCAGAGCATCAGGTGGTCCACTGGTAGGAAGGAAATCCACTGGTTCTAGTTCTTGCTGGGGTCTCTCCCACGAAACACGAAAATAGTAATTCTCGTTATTTCCTCCCACAGAATTTACGAGTGTAAACATACCACATTTCTTCAATGGCCACTGCAGATTATCATCAATGTCGGATTTTACTGAGAATAATTTCCAAGATAAGGCAGACTCACCAAACATTACTTTGAGTAAATACTTGTGGCCTTCATCTGTCTTCAACTCCTGGCTAGTCCATGATAGACCAGATACTTTTAGCTCCCTGTAGCCCGTCATCTCAAAATGCGCCTCTGTTAATTGACTGTCCTGATTCTTTCGCTCGTTAGTGCTGGTTTTCCTTTCTAGCTCTCTGATTCTGTCCGTTAGTTCTTGTATCTCTTTCTTCTGAGCAGTAGATTTAGTCTCCAATTCTTTGATCCTAGCCTTGTGCTCTTCAATCTCTTGATCCATTTGCTGAATTGTCTTTCGCTGTTCTTCAAACTTTGTCTTCTCATCATCAAGCCGTCGCTTTTGATCTTCAAGGTGTTGCCACCAATCTTCAGGCTTTTCCTTTGCTTTTCTCAGCTCCTCCTGAACTCTCTGATAGTCTTCTTCTTTCTGGTGGAGTTTCAACAACAAACCCTCTATATGTCGATCCTTGAAATCACCATGGTGCACACCCTCATCTTTCTTTCTATATCGCTCTGTGCAACCAGGAAATGAACAAATCACTTGGCGATGATTACAGTGTTCTTCATGGGTGCCTATGAGAGATCGCGGAGCACCATAGCCACACCCATGCATACACTTCACAGGCACACAAGGACATTCTTTCCTGTGTATCTGCACATCTTTCAAAGTGCCTCTGTAGACACACCTGCACATACCTGGATCATTGCTGGGTTGAGGCTTCTCATTTTTCTGGTGTTGTTGGTTTTCCATCATAAAAGTAAAAGGAACTCTCTCCAAAAGTAACTCTGCAGATCTTCTTTGTAGTGTGCTTTTTGCTTTAAAAGTAACGGGAGACAGTCGTAATTCTACAGATCGCCTCTTTAGCTTAGTTTTTCCTGTAATGTCAAAAGGCATTGCTTCTCCCCAAACTAGAGGTGCAGATTGCCATCTTGGAGGACTACACGCCATTAGAAATACTACCTTTAGAAGATCTTTGAACACTAATATGTGCACATACACAAAACAGTACGTAACCTGTTTTTTCATTCCCCCAAGTTTACTTTCAAGATGTGTAATGACAAACACACGAGTTGGGGAAATGTGTTCATTCAATAACTTACTTTCACTCAACATAAACTTTAAACGATCTATAATAACATTTACTTAAAATAGTGCTTAGCAAAAGGAAAAAAAATTTTTTTTTCATCAGTATAGGTTTCATTTTGTTTGTTCAGAGTGAAGAAGAGGGTTGCGCCAGAGAGGTAGAGAACTAAGAAGGATTGAGAATCATGATCTATTGCCTGATAATTTAACGTCTACAATTCCCATGTCTGAACAATTTCTTGTGCTTTAATGTCTTACCTGAGCATTTCCCTTGTCTTGTCCAATATTGTTAATGGTACACACCCACTATAGTAACAACAACAAAAAATAAAAATAAAAAACCAACAAGATACATACTATAGTCACTAAAGAATGTCTAATGGTGGTATAGAAAAGTGACTGTTTCCATGGAAAACTTCTCAAACGAGAATCTGGTTTTATTTCTTGTTTTCTTAACCCTGCAAATCCATATTGATAAATTACTTGTTTATACCCAGGGGTTCATTTAGGGAGGATCAGGTGGGACGCTCACTCCCCTTTCAAGTCATTTCACCCTCCTTGAAATATTCTTCAAATTTCATAAGCGAAAAGCAAAGTAAAAAAGTGAATAATAAAGGTGAATGCAATAGCTTAAATCATAAGTTTATTGCTGCTCTAATTATTCACTTGGTAATTGAAGCCCATCTCCTCTCTCATCTTAGTTCTGTATGAAAGTTGTGACCCCCTTGAGATTGATGGTTAAGATCAAGTTCAAGCAATCACTTTCATCATTTTGAATAGCGCTCTAAACGTTTGCCCACAGCATTCAGCGTTCACTAGTTAAGTCTATTACAATACAGTCCATTGTTGATGACCAGTACCACATTAAACCCTCATGGACTAACTGATTCACTATCTATAACTTGTACATAACTTATATGGTATTCAGGTCAATGTGGAAAAATTACATTTACTGCATATGAGTGGATTATCACAATGGGTCTCTTATACACTTATACGTAATATCCTAGATGAAATGAATCACGTAACCCACCTCTTCCTTTTGATTTTCACTTTCTGCCAATAAATAAAGAGGCCTAACAAAACCAAAGTATAAAAAAAAATATAATAAAATGAGAAAAACAAGCAAAAATACAGTTACTCTCAAGTCATTTAAAATGTTTATTATCAATCTACAAATGAGGAAGAGGAAGAAGTTTCAGTTTCACTCAATTGCTTATCAAAATCAATGCAACTGTATCTATTGCATAGTAAACTTGAAACCATTAGAATAACAAAACACAATGAAATGACTCAACATAAGCAAATGTGATTCCCATAATGTTGTAAAAAAACAACAAAGAAGACTCCCCAAGTCTCCCAGAGTCAGTCTAGCACTAGTTGTTGTTATTGTGGTGATTGATTTGATTCCAGTATCATATGCTTGTGCTATGGTTCAAACATACACACCACCCAGACCACAGAGTATCACAGTATATAAGATCACTATGACAACAACCACCTTTTGAGGGACGAGTGACTGACTACAAAGACGTAGCGACGATCATCCATCTCTGCTGGTGCTGCTTCAGCTCCTTTCAAATGGACCACAAGCTCGGGAGCCTGCAAAAATTATTTTTACAAAAATTATTATTTTGTGTTGTATGTAATTCAATAAAGAATTATTTTAAATTATTCTATTTCAGAATAACTTTGAGCAATACAGTAATCATGTGTATGTGTGCATGCATATCTGTGTGGTTGCTTCCACCAGCTTGTAGCCACACTGTGCAAGGCTTCAGTCACTACCTGCTTAGATAATAGAAACCACTCCACACATGCGAGCATGGTAAAATATTGAAGTGAACTTAAAATACTGAAAGAAATACCAAATAAGATGATTTTGATCAAAACAAAATGCCTGCAAAAAAACTACATTAAACTCTGTGCATATCACACAAGATAACCAATCCACCGCCTGTGTGTGTGTGTGTGTGTGTGTGTGTGTGTGTGTGTGTGTGTGTGTGTGTGTGTGTGTGTGTACTTATACTATACTACAATTACATCACTAATAACTGCCATGATTGGTCAAAACGAATGGGCTAAATGTGATTAGAGTTTGAACAAATATCTGATTGGATTGGTAGGCATCCAATTAATGATTCAAATTAACCGAATCTACTGGTTGGCACTGGGATTCACTAAAAAGGAACGGAAATATTGTAAGGAAACTCCCCCGGCTGTCTATAATAGCTAATTACCCTGATACCTTGCAAGATATCCAGATAGTTCATGATATTTAATATTCATTCTAACTCTAATATACATAATACTATAGTGACATAACCAATACTTATCTGTGGGACTCTAACTGCACTCTGAACTATGTACACACCTGTGGTACAAGTTAGATGCCGGCAAACTCAATTATTTCTTGTAACTAATCACCTCAAAGATAACTGGAAAATTTGTGATGTTTTTCAGACTGTTTCACATCGTAGAATCTTAAAAATTTCCTTGCTAGCTCACCATTTCATCACCACTCTATCATACCAACACAGGTTTACAATTTACCTTAGGAGTCATATGGAGGAACAGGCAGCCCTTCTTGGTGAAGAAATACGCACGGTCCCACTTTGAAGGAAATCCGGTTTGACTGCAAAATTCACAGCAAATAGTATAACATGTACATGAATGCACTACATACACTTAGACTCCATAAATATGAGCTGGACAATTTTTTTGAAATATTGCATTATTAATGTACTAGCAAGTACCCCGCCACATAATGGTACTTGATGTATTGCAGAGTAAGAATGAAGCCTGTTTTTATCCCTCTCCTTTCCTTTCTTCAGCTCTTTCTTCTTGAGTCAATCTCCCCTACTTCTGAGTCTCTCTGTCCTTCTATCATGACTGTAGACTTAAGCTATGAGTAAATTTTGCTTTCTCTTTCATATTTTCGCCTTCATTTTGGAAACTTACACCACATTCCCTCGCCTATTCCACCCACTTTTTAGTTACAATTAATCGCCTTCTACTGAATGTGATGACACTTTACCCATTCAGGTAATGACGATGCTACCAAACTGTTCAAGCTCATGAATTATTCATGAACACACACTGTCGGCGTTATTACTGACACACAAGTGCATTATTTCATAATTCTCAACCTTCTTTTGCTCATTAGATGTATTCTCTCTCTTTCACAGGCTTTTTTTTAACAATACAGAATTAAAAATATTCGTCACCACCAGGAATTAAACACAGGACAACTTGCTTAACACACAACCAGCCGGCGAACAAACACTCCAATTCTGTACTTATAAGGGGTACTGCTATGCTACAGTCTCACTCTCAACAGACCAACGAAAAAAATCTTTTTTCAAAGATTCTTATTATTCATTGAATTTTTTTTTACTCCACTAATTTATCACTTCATAATTTCTTTCTCAGCCTTCTTTTACTCATTAGATGTATTCCCTCTCTTTCACAGGCTTTTTTTTAATACAGATCAGTGTATGATATAGATGAGTGTATGATATAGATGAGTGTATGATATAGATGAGTGTATGATATAGATGAGTGTATGCCACAGGTTGTAACTTCCATGGGATACGCAATAAGCTAAATATCGTACAAAGAGATTAGCTTACGTTCTGATGAAGAGATACCCAGCCTTATTAGTGAGGGTAGTGTTGGGAAGGATGGGCTGCTCAAAGAAAGGATCTACATACATAGAATCACAATGGTGATGACAGTGATGATTATTATGATTACGATGATGTAATAGCAGTAAAAATAATAACTGTAATCACCAAATTGATAGTACTTAATTATGACTAATAACAAGAAGTTCTATAGAATTACTGCACGGTGTTGAATCTAACAGTAAGTTTTTAAGATCTAAGTGCGTCTTGTGGCATTTAGAAACAACTCAGTACAAAGGGGTAAACAATTAAATTTCCTTGAATGATACAGGATCGTTAAACCAAAAGATTCTGTTTAGTGGAGGTATATGGGAAGGGGTAGACCACGAAGCAAACACAAAAACGAGAGGGTCAAAGTACAAAATGACATTCATACATACATATATAGTACAGTCATTATGACTAGTGATGTGCTTGAGCACAAATGGCGAGCAAGCCTAAAGCTACACTATTGTTATATGATTGATTTTAACTTCTAACACTCAAAGCTACTAAAAATAAGGTCGAGTTTTTAAATTACATTTATACGGTAAAGGGATTTCAATGCCATAGTAACCACTCGCTGCAACTGTTTAAATTGAAAAAACAACAAAAAAAAAAAAAAAAAATACACGCTATTTAAACGTTTTCTTTGTGATATTTTTTAGCTAAGCAGTAGCTGTAACGCACAATACTTTCTTACAACTGGACATACCTACACAAGACTAACCTTCGTGGTTAGTCTTGGTTAGTCTAGTGGACAATGAATTTTCAAGTAAATACTGTTCAATTGTGTTACCCCTGTAAGTGTCTCACTCGCTTCGCTTGCTTACCAATAACTGACAAACAAGTGAAGCAAGCAAGAAACTATCAGGGGTAACACAATTGAAAATCAGGGATATTTGTTTGTGTATATGTGTGTACGTACGCATGTCATTTTGTACTTTAACCCTCACATTTTTATGTTCGCTTGGAGGTCGACCCCGTCCCATACACTCTCATGTACTTAAAAGTAATTATGTTTTTGAATTAGCTTTCCTCTTATATGTACATATGACTTCTTGTGGACGCAGTTAGGTCTTACATATTAATAGGAGTTTATTTAATGGCTGTGGTAAGTCATCATGGTTTTTGTCATAGTCATACTTCTTAATCAACAGTATTTTATTTTTTAATCCATTGGCCAATAGTCAAGCAGAGAATACAAGGTAAGTCTTGTGTTGCTATAGTGAACAAGCTCCACCCACTTACCAGCAGGATCAGGATCTGGCAGACACAGCACCGGGAACTTGAGTCGCAGCTCCGCCTGCGTCTCTGCTGCTATGACAACCTCCTTCTGGTAGTCACTGTGAACTCTGCCAAATTAAACCCAAGAGTAATTATATTCCAATATCATTTAAAAAAAACACAAACTCAAAGAAATGTTAGGAAATGGTGGACTTTTTTCTTTCTCTTATTTTTTCCCCTTGTCGAACATTTTTCCCGGAAAGATGATGCTTTACCAACTCTGATTAGCTCATGAATACACACCGTCGTTGGTCACTGTCGCCATTACTGACACACAAGCGTATTATTATAACACTCTAAATATATTATTCTTAGTAATAGCTAGCTAGTGTATAGAAACGCTGAGGGTTCACAACCTTGGTGCTTCTTTTGATATGTTTTACTTATAGTACACATGTAGAGATGAGTATAGGCTATTATTTATCATTACTCGAAAATGCTTTGTAGAAGAAACTGTTAATTTAGTATTAATTTTGTTTGTTTGATAAATAGTTACTTAAGTTTAGTATACAGTTTGGCCTCCATAATATAGTAAGTCGATCAATCGTGATCAGTTGCAAAACTTTTGTTGTAACTGTTGAAAGCAGGAGAGTGAAACCATGGATAGAACTACCTTATGCTACTGCACTCCTAAATATTTAACAATAACTAGCTTTTTCTGAAACCATGGATAGAACTACCTTATGCTACTGCACTCCTAATTATTTAACAATAACTAGCTTTTTATGGAAAAAAAAGTCAAAATGAAAAATTCTGGCACATTAAAGGGACTTAAAATGTCCAGTGCAACATTTTGATTCGATGCTTAAATCAATCTTCAGGAGGTTGCCATCTTCGAGATGGGCTTATTGTTGTGTGATAGAATAACTGACTGACTGACAGACAAACTGAGTACTGTAACCCTCTCGCACCTGTGTGCTGAGGGTTAACAACGCACATGTACTATAGCTAGTATTACCATACAATGAGGGAATTCCCCCACGTGTGTAATACACATGCAGCGGCATACAACACACCCAGTATGCATATATACGTACATATACATTTGCTTCTAACCTTTGAACTTCAGTATTGAGGTTGGTCAGAAGCTTCCCCAGCTCTTTGTTCAAAATCTCATGGCCCACCTTGAAATACGCCATCTGAAAAATCAACCAAACAATCCATTATTTAATCAATCAATTATTAATTTAATAATAATATGAATTGATTGATCGATTAATCAATAAATAAATAATAAAATATACATACTTACTAAATAAAAATATATAATTACTAAATAATAAATAAAAAAGTGAATAAATAAATTTTAAAAAATAAAAATAAAATAAATAAACAATAAATAATGTATAAAAGAATGCATACCTAAAATATACAAAACTTATAACTACTACTAAATTCAGAAATGCATTTCCTATGTCATTGTTTATTTTTTAATACTCTTTGCCTGCCAGACTATTCCTCACCTGTGCATGCATGAAGGTAAGCAATGGCTCCAGGAGAGCAAACTTCTTCTTGTGGTGGAAGCAGTTGAGTTCAGAGTGGTAGTCCAGAGTAGTGTCGCAGAACTTCCTCCTCGCCAGAAACAACTCTGAGTTGCTTTCAAACCTAGACTTTGAGCGGAGGGGAGGGAAGGAGCAATAGTGACATGTACATATGTGTGTTTGTGTGATGTGAAGGCGGAATAAATAATCAATTAAACAAACAAACAAAATAAATAATTAAGAAAGTAAGACAATTTTAAAGTAGTTCAAATTAGTTGGTTTTTTTTATACATGTACTCAACATATATCTTCATTTGTATGAAGAGAGAAACCAATGAAAGCCTACAGTGCAGTATTCATAATTTAATTTACTTTTTCGGAGTCTTTCTTCTTGGACATTCTGCTGAACTTGGTCGTAGCTTGCTCATGCTCTATAGGGGAGGGGGGGGGGGGGGGGGGGGGGGGGGGGGGGGGGAATGGCAGGTATTCTAATTAGCAGTTGTCATTGCAACAAACTCGTGTGCCACATGTACGCATGTATTAGAAAAAGGAAATCCACAGAGATACATCACAGAAATGCCCAGTACATTACACATGGCTTCTAGCAGCTTTAACAAGCAATAGCAGTTTTTCACAGTTTTAACCTCTAATATATGTTTAAATTAAAACTCGACCTGACATTTCGACTTCTTGTTGTCCTCAGAGGTCAATGAGGTCAAACCCTCCATCAGGTTAAATTTTAATTAAACGTATATAAATTGGCTGTGAAAACTGAGAGAAAAAACTGCTATTATTATAATTGTTATTTTGCCAAGTTTAGATCCCGTTGCTATATTGTTACTAGGTGTACTAACTTGGTAAGTGTGCACTATTTTTTGCCTTTAGCCATTTCTGCGAAAATGTTGATAAACAAAGTTGCTAGTGGAAACTGGGCATGCGTAAACGGGATCTAAAATAGTTAGAGCATGCGCGCTTAGGTACTGGTGAATTTAGTGCACACAGCCCTTGGGCCGTAGGCCCGAGGGCTTCAGTGCACTAAATCCACCAGTACCTAAGTGCTTATGCTCTAACTATTACATGGTTTTGGTACTGCATTGTCATCACAGAAATGCCATAAAACACACAGTGTTACACGTGTGACTTTGAGATTCAACACGACATGTAATAATGGCAACTATTATAACAGAGATATACTACTAAAAGCGTACTATGGCACAGATGTCTCCTAGATTCAACAAGACAGTGTATGATGGACTAATGGTCACACAATCTCACAGTAAACACTATTATCTCTTCTTAAAGCATCGTTAGCTCATAAAAATTTAAAGATTATACTGTATTGTTTATTTTATACTTGGGCATAGTGTATATGGGCCAAAATTTACTCCAGTGGGTAAAGAGTATAATAGGCATATCATGGGCGTAGGCATATCATGGGCGTAGGCATATCATGGGCGTAGGCATATCATGGGCGTAGCTAAATACAAAAAATTGACTGAACTATAGTATGTAATGTCTCTGTGTCACTAAGCCATTGCCACCCGTTGAGCAAGCACTAACCAGCTACATAGGACAAGCTGGCAGACCCTAACACAACAACTGAGACACACCCACCCAGCTGGGTCTGCCGCCTACCTAAAGAAGCATTCTCCTGGTTCTCCTTGAGCTTCTCTAGCTTGCCAAAGTCAGAGGAGATGAACTGAGAGAGAAGTTCAATGACAGCATTCTCGAGTTGTGTACTCAACATTTCCTGACATGAATGAAGCTATAAAAATAAAAATAAATAATATTAAAAATTAAAAAAAAAAAAAAATTAATTAATTAATAAAATAAATAAATAAGTAAATAAATAAATAAATAATAAATGAATGAATGAATAAATAAATAAATAGGCTAAATACATAAATGAATGTTCTTTGTTACCCTTAAAATAAATACCATATAACAATGCCTACAAGATTGATGATACTTTACCTCATTAAGATAACGGCTGAGCCTAAAGAAGGACCCAGATATGAGTTGGTCAGTATCTCCAGTCGCCTGGAAAGACAGGGAGGGGAGGGTAGGGGGGCATTACATATCATATTATGATATGATTGTGTGCACACACATCTCACCTCCTCCTGGTAGGAGACTAGTAACTTTGACAATGTATCGGTGCCTTCACAAACCTTCTCCTGCAATGAATGAACAAAAGCCACAAAATGAGACGTTGGGAATTCATTTGGCAGACAATATTTCATTACTTTTCCTTCTTTCCTTCAGGAAGTTAATTAACAAAAAAAAAGGACGAAAACAACAACAAAAATAGCAAACATTCAATGTTAAATTAAATCTCAAATATTTAAAGCATTCAATTCATGAGCATGCCTATTAGTCACACATGCATCTGCCAAGTAGAACACCTAGGCTATTGTACAGTCCATAGCATAAAGAAGTAGTAGGACTTCAATTATTCAAACATGTTGGGATCGAGAGGTGTTCAGATAGCTGAATATTCAGATGCCTGAACACATTAGAAATGTATTATAAAGCACTAATAAAGAGGCGTGGTCAAGCAATTCTTTATATCTGCATGTGCTACTACTAGATTTTGGGTGTACGGTTATTATTGAAGTGTTCGAAAAATTGAATTTCGGATAACTGAAGTTCTATTGAAGTCCATTATAATACCTTGCTATTGATTCATGCTTATTTAGCACTCACTTTGTGGGCTTCCACTTTAAGTATGCTACTGATAAACACTATTCTGCTCTTCAGAATTACTATAAGTGCAGAATTTTTACATCATTCTAGCATGTCTGCTATTATTACATGTGTAGTTGCTAGGAAACATCATGTTCTCACAGAGTCCTGACAGATGCGTGTGCATGGTGCAAGGTGTCCTATAACAAAAGATTACAATAGTTGTGGGGACATTACTGACTTGGGATGATGAATTCTACATAAGAAGTACACTAATGAAATTCATTCAAGTGTTGCCTCAGTCTGCCTGCCTGCCTTTCTGTCTGCTTGTGTGATAGCTATCTCAATAACAAGTCTTGTCTTCCTGCCTTTCTGTCTGTTTATGGGCCCACAGCACATCCTGAAGGCTGTAGTTTTTGCAAATATTGTCATACACAAGCAAGTCAATGATTTCAGTATTCTTGTGTGCCACAATTATAGGCTGGCTTCATTTTTCAGAAAAGTTAGTCAACTTTAAGTTGTGCAGCTTCACCATGAGAAACTCTGTCCTTGCAGTAACACAATATTCACTCAAACTAAATCCATTACTCGCCTAGCTGACACAGCTAGTTGTAAAACCCGATTCCCTTTAGTTCTGAGAAGAAACAGAAAACGTATCATTTATGGGTAAATTATTTTAGATGTAAAATTATTGATAGCTAGCTCAGTAACTAGCGTACTGTGTGATAGCTAGCTCAGTAACAAGCACAGTGTGTGATAGCTAGCTCAGTAACAAGCACAGTGTGTGATAGCTAGCTCAGTAACAAGCACAGTGTGTGATAGCTAGCTCAGTAACAAGCATAGTGTGTGATAGCTAGCTCAGTAACAAGCGTAGTGTGCGATAGCTAGCTCAGTAACAAGCGTAGTGTGTGATAGCTAGCTCAGTAACAAGCATAGTGTGTGATAGCTAGCTCAGTAACAAGCGTAGTGTGTGATAGCTAGCTCAGTAACAAGCACAGTGTGTGATAGCTAGCTCAGTAACAAGCACAGTGTGTGATAGCTAGCTCAGTAACAAGCATAGTGTGTGATAGCTAGCTAAGTAACAAGCATAGTGTGTGATAGCTAGCTCAGTAACAAGCATAGTGTGTGATAGCTAGCTCAGTAACAAGCATTTAAACCAGCATTTTCCCTTTGGTCTCAAGAACAATTGTACACTACAGCTTAATAGCTATGAAGTGCTGACGGTTGGCACCAATGATAAATAAACTAGTGATGCGCTTCAGCACAAACGGCAAGTGAACCAGTGCCACAGTAATTCAAATTGTTTCACATTATCTACTAATTTTCAATTGACGTAAGTCAATTATTGCTTGAGTTTAGCTTTGTGTGTACATAGTCGAGACCTTGAGACTCAAAGTCGCTCCTATGAACTATATATAACAAACATTCAGACTGTCATTGATCAGTCGAAAATAACTTAGCCGTCATATACTCTTAATTTTCAACAAGTGTACGAGTCCTTATCCAGCATCTACCCTTTACCTGATGCACACTGCATGCCTGGAAGGTATCCCTGAGCAGAGTAGTGAACTCCTTGAATGGGCCCAAGTCTTTCTCCAATTTATTCACCTGAGCTCTAACCTGTACATAGTGAACAATGAGAAGGTCATTTGGTAGTACTAATTGCAAGCGTATTGATCCTATCAGCATTTCATTATCCCTATAATCAGGACATTTATAGAACGAAACTTGAGAGGGGTCAAATCTACATTTTTGAAATTTCAGGGGGGGGGGTGGCTATTAACTTCTTAAAACTGATATTTTTGTGGCAAATGTCCCCATGAAGATCATAATGATTACCAGGGGAGCAAAACAATTTTCACAGGGGACACTATGTCCCCATAAAAAGGCCTAAAAAAATCCCTGCCTGTGTATACATCTATATAGCAACCTGTCAATGTACTCAATAGCACAGTAGTGATGAGAATTCAATTTGTAACAACTTACAATCTATGAGTCATTAAATAATAATAATAATAACAACAACAACAATAATAATAGTAATTATTATTATTATTATTATTATTATTATTATGATTATTATTAACATTATTATCATTAACCCTCAGCACTCATGTGTGAAAGGGTTACAGTACTCAGTCTGTCATACAACAAAAAGCAGATCTCGAAGATGGCAGTCTCCCGAAGATGAAACTAGCATCAATGTGCCAGAATTTTTCGTCTCGACTTACTTTTTCAGAAAAAGCTAGATATTTTTTGGCCGTATAATCATAAGGGATTGTTGGTAGCACCACCCAATTGTCACGCCGTACTCATGTGAGCAAATAACTTCTTACTGCCCACAGTATTTTAGCTTCGTAGTCTCAGGGTTGGAGTTCCCTGTAAAACTACCTGGTGGGTGAGTGTCTCTTGCATGTTTTCTTATGAAGACAGCATTTATACTACAGCAAATAAATTAGCTATTTGGTTATTTGGGTCTTTGTAATAGCTCGCTAGCTACTTACAGTAACGCTGAGGGTTCGCACCTTTGTTGCTCATTATTATCAGTTCCACAATGCACCTGGTTTATTCTTCATTGATCATACGTAGCTTTGTGAACTGATGCAGTTTAGATAACAAAAAGAAAACAAAAAAGGTGTGATTATTGGCCTCCAGTGACGAGGTACAATCAATAAAACCATTGCATAAACACACACTCCTTTCACCTCCCTCCCCTCCCGCCCCGCCCACCTCCCATCCTCCACCCAATGCCTAACCTGTAGAGCTGTATAAATTAATAAAGTAACTATTGAATTATTGAGATACTTTCTTAAGAAAGACCACAATGAGAGAGACTCTATTCATAGAGAAGTGTGCTTTGGTTTATGTGAGGCTATTCACTAAACAGTCAGTGAACAAAAGGGGGTATTTCTCCTGCTGGAAGTATGCACACTGTAGTATTAGCAGGAACTGTACAAAGCCAATTAAGATATTCCGGGTATTGTAGTGCTTCAACGTATCCTTACTAACTACTGCAAAAGCCTGTAATTCAATACCAAACTGAGTGGAAGCACTCTTAGAAATCCTCAACACGATTACTAGAACTTTCCAGTAATCACAACAGACAGAAAGGAAGACTGGGCATAATTACAGTATATCAGTTTATAGTGTTTCTTTTTTGTGAATGCACCATGCAGACAACTTTCCAGTCATTCCCCTACAAAGTATTCATACCGCGGCTTGTAGCAGAGGAAGGTATTCATACTGGTAGCCAGCTAGCTATGTGCATGCTTGAATACATATGTGTGCCCTGAGCCTTTTGAAAATATGGTCTATTCTCACCATCCAAAAATATATACTACACAGAATGTGTCCTATTTCTAGTAAAGGTTCAATCAAGGTTTCTTTTTTGCTGTGTACACCTTCTGGAGACTTGGTTTACACAAAGTTCTTGGTCCTAATGCTAAAATAAAATTCACCTATGAAATCTAATTCTTTCAAAAGTTGGCCGGTTTAAATAAATAACTGATTATATTGTCATTAGTAATACTAGAGATATGGTCTAAGCATTAAGGTCATATATAATACTTATTACATGAGTCAGAGTGTGATATGGCGAATTCACAAGCAGGCTAATTTATTTTCATGAAGGCTGAGTGAAAATAAAGCCCGAGAGTGAAATATCTTGCCATATCACTCTCTGATGAGTGTAGTAAGTGGTTTATTCTACCCTAGATATCTTCACTACTGTAGCTTGTACTAGGACTGGTAACTCACACCAGTAAAATAGGCTGTAGGGGTTCCCCAAACCCCCAGCTGTTATTTTAGCATCTGTTCTAACACAGTTGGGCAGGCTTCCTCCCTCCATTAACTCTGTTTAATGAGTAACTATTAACTTCCATGTCTGTTTTAACACAGATGGGCAGGCTACACAAGAGGAAGATAGAGGTAAAGTGGTGAGCTTGGCCTGGTAACTATAAATACTAGGTAATGAGCTCCCTCAATACAGTGAAATAACAACCGCTCAACACAGGGTGAAATAACAACCAAAATAATAACCATAACTGAAATAATAACCCCTCTGAAATACAGAGTCAAGTACAGTCTGTTCTCTATAATTGTCCACTTCCCTAATAGTCTATAATAGTCCACCCGGATTTGCTTGACCCACTTAAAAAATGTACATGTAATAATCAACTGTGAATTACCAGCCCACCCATGCCCGCATGCCCAGTGTACACATACCATTGAATGACATACCACCATTGAATGTTGCCTCATCATCATATATATGCAGCACCTGCACTGCACTGCTGGCAGCTGCACTTTTTACCTCCTCGGTCAAAGAAGAGCTATAGTTTATAGCTATGAGTCAGAGACACCAGCCAGCTCAATTAAAAAAGCTTCCTGATTCTAGAAAGGGAAAGAAGCTGACACCAGCTGAACTTCAAGCAAGCGAAGAAACCTAAAGTTGAATTGAGTGTAAAGGACAAATGTGCTATTATGGATAGGCTAAAAGGCTCGGTTTTAATCCTGAAAGTGTGAAAACAACTCTGAACTGAGTAAACCAAACTCTACTAGCAGAGAAGTTTGGTGCTACAAAGAAAACCATCAACAGAATACTTTGAAAAGCCAAATATCTAAAGCTAAAATTTCTTGTGAAGAGAAAGTGGTTGCCTTTGTCACTATGCTTCACAACAGGCCTAAACCACTTCCAGTATCTCTTAGCATGATAAGGGCTAAAGCTGAAGAAGTGGCTAAATCATTATTGAACAAAATTATAGCGTCTAGTGGGTGGTAGGAAAAAGTAAGAAAGAGGAATGGAATAGGAAAGAGTGTTCATTTGCATGGTGAAGCTGGAGAAGTGGATCATGATCAGATTAAGGAGAAAATTAAAGCAATTAGGAAAGAGCTATAGAGCTATGATTTAGAAAACATCTATTATTGGTATGAAATTGGTCTGTATTTCAAGCTTATTTCTCATTCTATACTTGTACAGCTCCAAATGAACAAAGAAGACAAATTCGTGGAACTAAAGCACAGAAAGCAAAAGAAAGAATCACACTAATCACTTGTACCAATGCCACAGGAGGCCACAAGCTTCCTCTTGCAATGATCGGAATAGCTGCAAAGCCACGGAGCTTTCGTAACACTCCAGCACCTATTCCATACACAACAACCAACCAAATGCTTGGAATGATAGTAAGCTCACAAAGTGGTGGTTTCAGGAGATTTTTCTTCCACAAACATCCAAACAAGTTGTACTGCTGGCTGATAATTTCGGATCACATGACATTGATGACCCTGCACTACAAGATCCTCAAGTGAAATGGATTCTGCTACCACCTAATTGTACTGCTGTGCACCAGCCCATGGACCAGGGCATTATTGCTGCACTGAAAGCTGGATATAAGAGCAAATTTCTTCATATGGTCAGGAATTATGATCAATTACGGCAGCTTGGAACTACTCTTCCAGCTGGTATAAGAGGTCTAAATCATGCTTACCCACCAAATCTTCTGGATGCAGCTTCTTTAGTTCATCAAGCATGGGATTCACTTACACAGGCTACCTTAGCTCATTGTTGGCTTAATATTCTTCCTCTGCTTCATACTACTAAACTTCGTCAAAACTCTGGAATATATCATCAACAGTGTGTATCATCAGCAATTCAAGATCTCTGCAGTGCAGTTTGTTCAAGAGTACCACACCAGTGGGGTTTTACAGCTACCATCCTCCATGAAGCCTACCCAACCAGGTTAGAGCAGCTGCTAAAATATCAGGTGGGTGTGGGGACCCCTTAGAGAGTTTTACAGCCAACTTTACACCTAGAGCTACCAATCCTAGTACAAACTACATGTACTTCTTCAGTGAAGATATCTAGTGGGAATAAACCACTTATTACATCTTGTCAGAGTGGTATGGCTAGATATTTCACTCTCAGGCTTTATTATCACTTGGCCTCTGGCTCTTGAAAATAAATTAGCATACTTAGTGAAATATTTCTTCGGCCATATCACATTCTGACTCATGTAATATAGTTCATAACACACAAAAGCTTCAATTCAGACTATGAGTAAAGCTTCACATTCATACCCCATCACACATACATGCACACACACATAAAAGCTTACACAATACACACGCACACACACACATGCACATTAGCTATTCACATCTTTCACAGCTTGCTAGAGCTACAGCGACTCCCTTGTTTCTCACCTGTGTCACTCATCATCCAACACAGCTACAAACCCACACACAAACAAGTCATCTACACACGCATGCGTACGTACTCACATGCAGTGCACAGCATTCATACTTACTTGTACATGCATGCCCTCCTTCCCTTCCATCTCTTAGAAACAATGCAGTGGCATCCATGCATGTAATGAAATGCATATTAAATTGGACACTCTTGTTGTAGATCAACATATATATTGGGAATTAGGTTCTAATTCTTACATGCGATAATACATGACAAATAATAAAATACAACAAAATACACAATATAATATACAATAATACAGCCATACTTTGACCTATGTAGGGTCTCTCTATATTACTAGTGGTGTGCTTGAGCACAAATGGCGAGCGAGCCTTAAACTACACTATTGTTAAATTATTGATTTTAACAACTAACACTCAAGCTACTCGAGTTTATAAATTACGTTTGCGGTAAAAGGGATTCAATGCCACTCCCGCAACTGTTTGAATTGAAAAAGAAGCAACAAAATCAAATCATGTTATTTAAAGTTTTCTTTGTGATATTCTTAATAGTAGTTGTAACCCACAATTCTTTCACACAACTGAACATACCTACGCAAGACTTACCTTCATGGTTCGTCTAGTGGACAATGAATTTTCAATTAAAAGTTGTTGAGTAGGGCTTATAACTGTGACAAATTGCGTATTAATTTACCACTGCCACTAACTTGAATAGAAGTGGAGCTTTAACTGCACCCACAAAACAATTCAAAGCGGTAAACAATTCAATTTCTAAGGTGATACGGGTAATGGTCGCTAAACCGGAGGATTCTGTTTAGTGAAGTTTGGGACGGGGTCGAACGCGGAGCGAACACAAAAATACGGAGGGTCAAAGTACAAAATGACATACGTACGTCCATACATATAAATACACAAACATCCCCGATTTTCAATTGTGTTACCCCTGTAAGTGTCTCGCTCACTACGTTCGCTCGCCAATTAAGAATAATATACAGAATCATACTATAGAAAGGAAATCAATTAAATAAGCAATTTTTAATTGCACATGACACTATTATTTCTACTAGAAGTAAATAATGTAGTAGAACCCTCGTACCAGATGCTACGACACTTAACTGCACCGAATACTGTGCATATCAGAATAATTGAGTAGCGATGTGCTAGTGTATCAATGGTGAGCATCAGTGAGCAGTGGTGAGCATCAGTGAGCAGTGGTGAGCATGCCAGACCTTTAACTACTAAAATGGAGCTGCATGATGAACTTATTCTCTCGTTCAAACTACACTTTTTTTTTAACAAGAAGGACAATAGCAACAGCAGCAGAGACAAAATAACGCACAACAACGACAGTAATGAAAATAATAAAGACAACGAAAATACTTCTGGCAACTATTTATTACAATTGAAGATTAGTTTTAAGTGTTAGCTCCTGAAGCATTTATGTATCAAGTCAACATTGACAATTAATTTAGTTAAAACAAATAATCATTTTCTCCAATCAGAGCTTGTATAGATCTCAAGATGACCCAAATACACACACACACACACACACACACACACACACACACACACACACACACACACACACACTCACACACATTATCTTGTGTTCACACATACAAACTTCATACTCCATCCTAAGTTCTGAGAAACTGTGACAAATAATCCCTCCACACAAACAAGTGCTGCACAGTGTTGTTAAAACAATGACACATTTAACAGCTTGGGGGTGGGAGGGAGGATTATTAAAAAAAAATATGCATTTCGTCATTGGAATTCTATCATCTGGTCCGTACTCTGTTAAATTTCTGCTGCTATCAGATTTGTACTTAATTTCCCAGGATAGAGTGGAAAATTGGCAGCAAAATTGTTTGGTTGCCCATAACAACAGCTAGTAACTAAGTGACCATGCCTTTGTGTTACAACAAAATAACAATTATCCCAATAAGATAGGAACATTAATGTGATGTAAAAAACCCACCCGTAATGAAAACTGCAGCGCCAACAACAAAGGGAAAGTGTGAAATACCTACCCTATCATATCACAACTAAGTAAATTAGGAAGCTGAGCTACAATTCCAATATTCCCTAGGCAATAACTGCAACCGAAACAGCTTACCTGGGGTGAGTCGGACAAACCCTCTTCCAGATTAATGCGCTCCTCCGGCATTTTCCACACAGCTCAAACACAGAGTCTTTCCAGAGCTCCCGGAACACTTTCGTAAGCTTTCCGACTGCTTTGCAAGTAATAGTGTGAAGGTACGAGATTTTATTGAACCAACCTTAGCCAATTATTAGCCTCGCCCCCTTTTGAACTTCGACCTCCAAAAGAATCCACGTTTCTCTCGGCTTTTGCTTTTCCACTGGCGGGGAAGCTGTAAAATCGACTAAGTTACGGGCGGAGGCACTTCCTATCTATGCACAGGCCTGTTTTGCTGTGCGTGCTCCACGTCTCCAGGTTCTTCCTGATGGCAGCCGTGGGCAACGTCCTGTGGACCGTACTTCCACAGCTGTTCCTCCGCTTCCCAAGTCTCCAGAAGAAAGCTGAAGAGAACATGACCCAGGCTTTTCCGTATTCCGACCTAGTACACCGGCCTTTCTCCGATGAGATGCGCTTGGAAATGAGAGAGGAAGCTAGGAAGATGTTTTATTGGGGATATGATAATTACATAGCCCATGCTTTCCCTTTTGACGAGCTTAACCCGATTAACTGCACTGGAAGAGGGCATGACTGGAAAGATCCGTAAGCATAGCATTTTGTTTAGACAAAAACATGTAAAATATTTACATTTAAGTACTGAAAAGGGGGAGGGAGGACTATTTCGTTTTGTGTCGTTGCCATAGTGATTTTGCTCTGGAGTTGACTGTGCATGTACATTTGAGAAAGACATCACTGAAGGTTATATCAATATGATGGATGTGACATGACTTCATTCATCCGGTTTCCTACCGATGGTTGACCCTTTACCAAATTTTACCACCTTTTTTATGATGCAGTGAGTGCAGTCACACATACACTCTCCATTGTTTTTAAGTGATGTGCAAATTAGTATGTAGCACTCGTGGAGACCAGACCTCACTGGGGGATGGCATCCTTGGAGATTGTCATATACATTTATGTCCCCCTATCCCAAACCAGATCAAGTAATATTTATTGTGTGACGAACGTTGTTCAGTAGGAAGTATGTTAAAGTAAGCAAGAGTTTGCTTGTGGCAGCATTTTCCGGTATCTCTTGGTTATTTACGTTTGGTTATTGCATACATGTCTGAGTTTGCCTATGAAATCCTTTATCCTTCCCAAACTGTCCTCTATCCCACATGGACATGAAGGACTATCCCATGAATTCCTCATGTCCTACATTAAAAAAATCTACATCTGGTTCATCAGTACTCTATGGTGTCCTGATGGAATCCCATGTGTCCCACTGACAGACTATATCCTATGTGTCCGTCCTATCCCACTGTCCCATGTAAGACAGGTGGGATAGTCCTACTAAGGGCAACCTCGGACATCACTGGATTATTACGTCCGCCCCGCCCCCTGGTTATAGCGTTTATTGTACTTTGTACTCAATAAATTTATTATACTGTTGATACTGGTGAATATTGCTCGTCTAATTGGCCTTATTGTACAATACAGTATATTTATATTTTCTGTTTATCCTATTCAAGTGGAATTGTTATAGGCCTTAGGTTGCAACTGGACGAGAATAAGTGTAAAGAGGAATGAGCCCATTAAGGTTGTTGTTTTTTGTTGTTGTTGTTGTTGTTGTTTTTTGTTTTTGTTTTTGTTTTTTGTTTTTTTACTAAAAAAGAAAAAGTTGGTAATGCTCTAGTGTTTAGGATATCATTTCTCAACCATTACTTTAGTTTCGGTTGTTGGGGCTAATCAGCTGGAGTAGTCTCATCAGTTGCTTCAGAGTCACCCAATGAGTTATAAGGATAGCTTGGACTGACAGCATTTATGATACTGGATAAAATTAAATATTATGGGAGGTAATAGTATATTATTGCTTTGTTCCTGTTTGAACTTTCCTTTAACCACCAATGTACAAGGTCATTAGGCTGGTTGCTGTGGTGAGGATGCAGCAGTAAAAGGGAGACTGCTCTGTGGGCTGGAATTTACGTGCTGGTCATGCATGAATGTCTTCTGTACTAGTTCAAGGAATTGGCACAGCCGGTGACATTTAGGCATTTTTTTCATTGGGATGAAAAAAATATTATTTTTGTATTCCCTGGGAGAGGCTTGGCATGCTTAGCTGGAAATGTTAAAGGATAGTGTTGTCAGGGTGAATAGAGGTGGTTGAATACATACCGGACATGAGGTGTCCAATTAGATACAGATTCCTGGGTAATGGGTTGCAAGTGTTAGAATAAATATATGTATAAGTAATTATTGTGTGGGTCTAGTAGGGTATAATGCATGACTGTTTATTTGATTAAAATTATAAATACAATGAAATATTGTCTTTAGAATGTTGCAAATTAGCTGGCTTTGATGCATGCAAAGTTACCTAGTTAGTGTCCATGCCATTTCATTGCTAAGAATTGCTCACTGATGGGCTCTTCTGTTGAGCCTGCGTGTGTATGTGGTGACAAGAGATATAGTTTTGGATACAGGTCTGGATTTGTAGTGGTAAATACTGAAGATGAAAGGTTATGCGTGCATATGTCATCTCTCTTTGAATTAGTCTCCTCCCATGTTCTCAACCATTAGTAATGGAATAGCAAGTGCCAGCCAGCACTGTAGGCTTCATGTTACCCCTGCTGGAGCAATTTCTCACACTGAAGTCCTTTTGAAGCATGTGGTAGAGTTGTGACCTTCAGACCAGCAGAATTTATTATATTCACATATCTCCAGACCACTTATGTATTAGTGTAACCACATTTTGTCTCTCCTTATCCTGCTGCTTCTTCTCAATGTGTCTGTTCATCTCAGTGTGCGTGCGTGTGTGTTTGTTGTTCAGGAGCAATGTGAACATAAATGATGTTTTGGGTGACTATTCTCTGACGTTAGTGGACACCTTGGATACTTTGGCTGTAAGTTTGATGACCTTTTACCCTTTTATTATTTTTTGTTTATTTTTTGTTTATTTCTTCTTTCCCATTCTGTATGAAACATGGAAGTTATCCTAAATATACTTACATGCATACGCATTACTCTGTTAGCATTATGCCAACTAATTTTACAAAGTCTCGTAATAATTGTACATTATGTATTACATATTTACGTATGTAATTGTAACCAACCCAAAATTAGGAAATTTTCCAGTTTTGAAAAATCTTTGAATGTAGATAGGAGATAGTGTAGATAATGATAGAGATTATCTGCTAGTTATTTGAATTTATTCAATTTTTAAGTACCAAACTAAAAGTTGTTGTTGTTGTTGTTTGTGTGTTTCATAACTAGCCCTCTTCCGTTACGTACATATATTGATGTGTTTGTGGGTGTGGCAGGTGATGGGTAACCAGAGTGAGTTCATTAGAGCAGTTCGCCTGGTGGTGGACAATGTCTCGTTTGGCGGTCCTTGTACTACAGTGCAGGTGTTCGAGGCCACCATTAGGTAAAGGAGGGTCAGAATTTGATGTTATTACTCATAAGAGTTTAGAAAAGGTGTGAATTTAAAATAGTACGGTTTGAAGATTTGATTGTCATAGGGTAAGGTCAGTCATTGGGTACAGTGTGCTGGGAGAATGTATCGAGCCAGTAACAAAAAATTTGCAGTAGCATGAAGTTTGCTCTCTTTTCTGTGCTATAGCTTCACTGAAATTTACACTCAGTTGGTGACATTTATGTAGATAATGGAGAATTATACATCACAGCTGTTGAACCTCATCTTGCAGCATGCAGGGTGAAGCCAAGGTGTATAGAAAATAATGTACTACAGGTTTTGCTACTGTCTTGAGGTGTGTCAAGTGTAGACATCGACATTACAACTTCCCAAAGCATCATGAGAGGCATAAGGAACATAAACTAAGTATTATGAATTGCTATTGAAGGACCAGGACTATGTAGGGGGAAAAAATTGATTTTGAAGAAGTATTGGATATTTGGCGAGCGAGTGGAGCGAGCAAGACACTCAGGATACAATTAAAAATCGGGGATATTTGTTTGTTTATATATGTGTGTGGACGTACGTATGTCATTTATACTTTGACCTTCGCGTATTTTTGTGTTAGCTCTGCTTTTGACCTCGTCCCAAATTTTACTAACAGATTCTTCTGATTTATCGATCATTACCCGTATCACCCTAGAAATAGAATTGTTTACCGCTTTGAATTCTTTTGCGGGTGCAGTTAAAACACCAAAACTTACTGGAGTTCGGTTTCTATTCGAGGTAGTGGCTGTGGTAAGTTAATATGCTATTTTGTCATAGTTATAAGCCCTATGCAACAGTATTTACTTGAAAATTCATTGTCCACTAGACTACTCACGAAGGTAAGTCTTGTGTAGGTATGTTCAGTTGTGTGAAAATATTGTGTTATAACTACTACTAAGAATATCACAAAGAAAACGTTTTAATAGTGTGATTTGTTTTTTGTTGCTTTATTATTATTATTATTTTCAATTCAAGTTCTAGTTTAACAATTTAACAGTAGAGTAAGGCTATAATATTTCGTGACTTTTATTTATTTATTTCTTTATTTTTTTTCCATACTCATAAAAAGTTCGGTCAAGGTAAAAAAAAAATGTTTGTGGAATCTAAATTTGGGGGAAACCCCAATGTAATGGGAGGGAGGTCCCAGAGCTCCCATAGCTCTGTATTGTCATCACAGCCTGCAGAGCAATATCCTATATGCCCCTGGGCCATAGCTCATATCATGCAAGATAGTTCCGGAAGTAGTATATGTTTCATGTAGCAATGTCAAATCTGTAGAACCTACGGGGTGGGGTGTTGGTGTGTGCGAGATTGGAGAACTGCTGCCCCATCCTAACTCCTAAGTACTTCTCTCCTCCTACCAGATACAGTGACACATACAGTGTATTAGCTAGATCAGAAACAACTCCCAGTTGCATGGCATGCAGATCCACTGTAGCACTACAAATTATCAGTTTGTTTGTTTGTTTTTGTTGTTGTTGTTTTTGTTTGTTTGTTTGTTTGTTTTTGACAGAGTTCTGGGCTCCTTACTGTCTGCCCACCTCTTGGTCATGGACCCTTCCAAGCCCTTTGGCATGCTGTCTCCCACCAACTACAATGGAGAGCTGTTGGACTTAGCCAGGGACTTGGCTACCAGGATTTTACCAGCATTTGAGACCAGCATCACTGGACTGCCACACCCCCGGGTAAGTGGACTCCATTGTTGGTTTTTACGCTATACTACTGAAGAGGAGGAGGAGGAGGGGGGGGGGGGGGGGGGGGGGGGGGGGGGGGGGAAGAGAGAGAGAGAAAGAGGAGGTGATGGGAATGATTGTCAGTATGAACTATGGTATGACATCACCATGCTGATACATTGTGTAGCCAATGGCAGGGAATAGTCAGCCGTATCTTCTTCCTTTTATTTATTTTTATTTTTTTTATTTTTTTTAGCATCTTTTTTCAATGGTGTTGCCTTTGATGCATAGGATGGACTATTTGATGTAGCATAGGATGGACTATTTGATGTAGCATAGGATGGACTATTATTATGTTGCAATTAGACTAAGTAGTCTTCGTTGAATTATGTACATCGCAGAATATAATTTCGTGGCTGTTGAAGTGGTTTTCACCGGCATGCACATGTATGTACTTCACTATAGCAACAGTTGAAAGTAAATTGTAAATTATGTCCGAGATTAGATTCAGGTAGTGCCAATGATGTTGTCCCAATCCTCATGACTGTTTACACTTTTTTTTTTTAATTTTTATATTTTTTTCTTCTTCTTGGTAAGACTATGCTGACCCATTTACAACTGTGACTTTGTTTAGTAGCAAAGTTCCTTTTGAAAAAAAACAACTTACTCATTATTGGAGTTGTCTGGCTATCCTCTGTGTGTGGTGAGGTCTCTAAATCTGTGGTTTGAACTCTACATTAAAAATTTAACTTCTGAATGAGTGGTTTAAAGTTTCCAAGCTGCTTTAGTTCGCTCCAATAAATAATACCCCATGAATAATACGTGCTGTGCTATATGCGGTTAGCTCACCTTTCTTTCTTTCTTTTTTTCTTTTTCCTTTTTCTTTTTTTAACCTAAATTGCCCATTAAAAATGTATGGGGTAAATCACTGTTCAATTTAAATTGCAAGGGGAAAGTGAAATAGCACATAACTAAGTGAAATACCATGGTAGCTAAGTGAAATAGTACGGGTAACTGCGTATGTGTGCAACTCTAGCCTTGGAAACGTACAGTTCGAGTAGTTTCTAGTTAAAGCCTATGCCATTCCTTAGTGCAGAATTCTACCCGTATTAGATGGGATTGATGGATACTTCAGTTCTGATGAGCACGGTGGACAATCCAAAAGAGCTACTGGGCTTTGTTGTTATTGTTTTGTTATAATTAACCCTCAGGGTGCATGCGCAAGAGGGTTATTACAGTCGTCCTGTCTGTCACGCTCTGATTTTGGAGATACTGACAATTAACCATTGATTTAGGTATGAACTTACTCAGAACGAAGATTTAGGACCTTTTATAGTGCTACTTTTTTTTAATTTCGGACTAATTGTTGAGAAAATGCGAAGCTTTCAGCTCCGCATAGGTACCAGGGTAACGCCCCCTAGCATCACGTCATAATCACGTGAGCAAATAATTTCTTGCAGCCAGCGGTGTAGTTTGCTTTATACTCAGGGAAGTTAACGGAGTTGAAAGAAGTGAAGTTTCGCGTTGAAAATGTATACCGATGAGTGTTTCTGGCTGTTTAGCTTCTTCTCTTATGAAGATAGCGTTTCCATGTATCATTTTCATTGCTCGAGCTATATTGATGCCTCATTAAAATAACTAACAGATTGCTTGTTCTTTTGGAAGGAGATTATAGTGTAATAGCTAGGTAGTGTTTAATAGCACTGAGGGTTCACACCTTTGCTGCTTCACTTATTTTAGTGTTTTTTGTGTTTGAAATAGATGTCAATAAGCAATTTAAATTAATACTATACATAGTGAACTACAACACTCTCCATCCCAAAACTTGTGGAGTATGTGTGTGCGCGCGCATGAGTGTGTGTGTGTGTGTCTGTGTGTGTGCCCCCCCCCCCCCCCCCCCCCACACACACACACACACACCACTCCACCCAGCTGTGATTGGGTACCTGGCATTTGCTGGGGTGCAAATTCAAGGCCTTTCCTCATGAAACAGCAATGGTCCAGGTGGGACTTTGTGTGCCCACACCACTTGCTGTGAGGAAAGGCCTGTTCTCCAGTGCCTGCTTAGCGCACAGGCATCCTGGCTCTGCCAGGTGTGCATGACTGCTAGTGGTTGCAAGAGAATCTGTGTGTGTCTATGTGCGATGTGACTATCTTTCCATAACTTGCCCTCACCTCTGTCTAATAAATCCAGGTGAATCTTTGTGATGGTATCACTGGCAGTCTTACTGGAGACATCAACACAAATACTGCAGCAGCGGGCACGCTCACGGTGGAGTTCACACTTCTCAGTCGTCTTCTCTTCAAAGGAAAGGAACAAAAACAACAAAAACAACAGAGAAAAAGCTAAAAAAACGCCACATTATGGAACTACAGCATACGACAGCTCAATTTAGTGTCGGAGGGGTAGGCAAGATGACTAGCGTCGGACTTGCTTCTCGGCGATCCTTTTTATGAGGTGTGCAAGGAAGCTGTGAGGGCTCTGTGGGATCGCCGGCACCGACACCAGGTCAGTTGGTGAGTGTGTGGGTTGGATGAGTAGCAACCCATTTTGTTTTAAAGACTCATAACACTTTGTTCTAACAACAGCAGTGCATAGGCTAAGCCCACCAGCCCAGCAGGTAATTCATAATGAAGAAGTTTGTCACTGGTCACAAGTTTTCTTGACTACGTGGTCGGACTTAGATCGATCGCCATCCATTGCAGTTAAATGTAAAGACTGAAAGCCTTCCTTCTTTTTTTTTTTTTTTTTCCCTTCTTCTTTTTTTTTTTTTTTTTTTTTTTTTTCCCTTTTTTTTTTCTTCAAGACTTTATACAATCTCGACTAAGTGTCTTATGGGTTAAATTTAATGATAAGTCACATGTACCTGATATTTAATTAGTAAACACCTACATAGTTTTTATTTATTTATTTAGTAGACCCTCACATATGGTGTGGGCCTGGGCCTCATTTAACAGGTTCCCCTTTATCCCCCACTGATAACAAATACAATTAAAGCACACCACCACCGTGGTTACATACAGTCCTTAGCTCTATCTTTTCAGACGGATCTATAACTTTTTTTTAGCGAAATACAGTGCTTCCAACTTAAAGAGTGGATTTTTTTAAACTACTGTGTAGAACCTCACTACAGTCATTTAACATACACATACCTTTTCTTCATCATCCCAATAATATTTCCAATAGTAAAACTGCCTGTTTAGAGAATGGAAAATGGAGAAAAGCACTTTTCTCATTCACTCTAATACATTTTACGCCATTTTTTTGACGTCAAGATTTGCGGTAGTTCATCATTAAACGTAGCTAGTTAATGAGCTACGGTCCAACGGTAATTTCCCCGAGCAGTAAGACGGGACTTTCCCTAACTGCAAGGCGGCAGTTTTAATTTCTTTAAGCTGCTGTATGGATTCTCAGCGTTCTTCAATAAATTAAAAAATCCTGGCTTAAACACTTTTTTTCTTAAAATTTAAAATATTTTGAGATTCAAATTTCATGTGCCCACAAAATCAGGCTCATATGAAACTTTAGGTATTAAAGTATCAGTATACCAAGTTATAGAGATAAGGACAAATAAGCTCCCAGTTCCATCACCTATAACCACAAAAATAACCACAAACCCACAAAATGATTTTGTCTGTATGTTAATATGACATTAATGTATAATACTACAAATGTTTAGCTTTCTATTACACATACTTAAGAAATTATAGCAGAATTAGCAACCTTAACCAAAAAGCAGCACTATGATAATCTTCATTTACAGCATCTGAGGTTGCATTCTTCAGGCTAGCTCCGAAACGAGTGTGGTAAGTTCTAATGAATAGATGAATAGATCTGGCACCCTAGCCTATGTCAATCTGGCTGTGTGTGTGTTGCTGCAGGCTAATAGCTGGGGGCTACTAAAAGCAGTACTGTACTCCCATACAGCTCTTCTATTAGAACAAACTAGAGGTCTAACTGTTATTAAAGCAAATTATTCATTTTAGTAATATTTAGATATTCTGTTATTTAACTTTTTGCAATCCACTGTCCATTCAGGGAATAATTAATCCTGGGCCGCATCGCATTTTGCGAAGCAAAACAGAAGTGTAGCGATTCAATTTTTATTTGCTTAACAAAAAACTGTGAGACATGCTTCAATCACTTCTCTATTAGCTGGCTGGTCTGTGCAACTTACTGTTAGGGTGCTAGGGGTTCCAGAATCACATAGCAATCGTAAGTAATTAAATGGAGTCTGCGATCGCCACCTCTCATTTTCCACCGGGCGGGGCGGGGCAGTGCGGCTGGCATTAGAACTCCAGTTTATAACTGTGTGTGCGCCACGATTGCAGCAGCTCTCTATTGGCCCGCTCTGTTTGTCATAGCTATACGCCTTGTGTAACAGATTTATTCTTACTTGAAAATCCATTTTCCAATAGTTAAGTGACTAAGTGAATACAATAAGATGCTTTGCCTACTGGAGCTCTGGTACAATAGAGCATTTTCAACAGAGCATATTTTGAAAAGGAGGCTAGCTTAACGATCCTTACCCATATGAATATGACAGTAGGAAGAAAGCTTATAATATGTGCAAGATTTATTGCATATTATAGTAGCTAAGAAAGATATTACATTTATGAAGTACTGTGCTATTTTGGAGCTAGTGAATCAGATATTCGCTATACAAAAATTAATTGAGTAAGTTATTCCCTGCCATGAAAAACTCATTTTGAGAATGGTTTCACATATCTAGAATTTTCACTTATCTGAAACCAGGTTTTGTCCCATGTAGGTTCGCATGAGTGCGTTTAATCTTTGTGGTAACACTAATAAATTGTTGTTGTTGTTGGTTTGTTTGTTGTTGTTTTTTCACTTGGAAGATGTTATGTAGAGCTATAAAGACATGTGCGTTTAATCTGGATTAGTCTAACTTAAGTGAGTGTGATCAGTCATCATGTAACACCATGTTACACTGTGTTACAGGGAATGAGATTAACATCCACAGCGGTCAGTGGACAGGACGCATGAGTGGTATCGGAGCTGGCGTGGACTCCTTCTACGAGTACCTCCTCAAGTCGTATGTGTTGTTCGGAGAGCAGGAGGATCTGGAAATGTTCAAGGACATGTACAACAGTGTTATGAAGTACCTTCGCAAAGGGTAAGGGATTGGGGTCTGGGTGGGTGGGGCAGGGTACGTATGTGATTAGAAAGGAGGTGCTTAGCTTGAGAATTTTTTATAAGTAACAAACTTCCTAGGCAGTTGTTTTTGTTGTTTTTTTTGTTTTGTTTTTTTATATCCTTTTGCTCAACTTGAAAGTGATCTTGTAGTTAGCTTGTTTCATGACTTGTTATTGTATCAATTTCGACAGAATGCGATGGCCATTAGGATCACTTGTCTATCTCTCAGTTAATTTGTCTTGCCTTTTGAATAAAGCTACTATTTCCATTATTTTTGTTTCACTGTTGTTGTTATTGCTGGGGGGGGGGGGGGG